>OJVV01000102.1_pt1 | contig 52627 bp, 56 predicted proteins | sample 1600271 | NCBI WGS metagenome assembly OJVV01 (sample SAMN04436850, study PRJEB24849) | human gut metagenome | biome: human gut; feature: NICU; material: stool | host: Homo sapiens | place: USA: Saint Louis, MO | collected 2011-10-07
AGCAGTTCAGCCACTTCGCCAAATGCTTTCACTTTGTAGGCGTAAAAGTTTCCCCTCAGGCACAGACAGGTGACCACCAGCTCCCAGAACTCCTGCGGCGTCATATATCCATTGGGATGCGTGGAGATCAGCTTATGCAGACGTTCGCCGGTGGCTCTCTGTTTCAGGCTGCCGTTCAGGTGATACAGATTGCAGGGCAACATCCCGACCGACTCTGCCAGCACCCTGACGCAGGAAAAAACCGCCGTCAGTCGCATGGCCCGCTGGCTGCTGATCTGCTTTCCGGTATAGGTGTCGTATGACAGCCCGATAGCATCCGCCAGCTCTGCTGGCGTGGTCACCGGCGCGTCACTTTTTCGTTGAAATAATCCCGAAAAGAACACTATTTACCTCCGCCGACAGACGGCTGTGTACGGTCGAGATATCGCGCCACCAGCCACGACCAGAACAGGCACAGCGCCCCGGCAACAACAAAACCCGCCGGGGGATAAATCAGCCAGGCACCATACGCCAGCAAAAGCGCACCCAGCACGCCCACCAGTGGCGCGAGAATTATCAGAAACATAATGACCTCGGTTAAAGCGAGCGGATGCCCACGCTGACCAGATGTTCAGACAGATCCGGCTCCGGTTCACCACCATTGACCAGCATCCGGCTCATCGCTGTAAACATCGCAACAGGGCCGTCGATTTTGGCTTCCAGCGTGGATTTATTCGGGAAGATATTGTCGTTTTTGTCCGGTTTTACCGTAACGTTAGACATCATCCAGTTCATGACCGGATGATTGCTGTGATGGAAACGCCCGGCATAGACCAGTGATTCCGTTTCCTTCATGGCCTCTGACAGATTGCGAACCGTCTGCGGAACCTCCACCAGCGGTATCCCTTCTTCAGCCAGTGCCAGGCTGAACTGCATCGCGCTCCACGGGTCAAATCCCAGTTCCCTGAGGTTTTCACCACCAATCCATTCCAGTAAGTCACTTTTTATCTGAGCATGATCGATAACATCACCATCCGTCAGAATCAGCTTATCCATCTCCGCCCACTTCCGGTAAAGTTCTGCCTGCTGCCGCGAGCATCGTTCCAGCCGTCCTTCCGGAAGCCAGAATTTAAAATCGGCATGAACATGCCCGTTATCCGTTCGCCAGAGTTTTGCCGCCGCACAGATATCAATCTTATGAGCAAGGTCAACGCCGACCCACATGGGATACGTTTTCAGCTCATGTCGTGGGGCAATGTATTCGCACTTCTCCCACTTAATCATATCCATCCAGGCAGATTCGGCAGTGACCCACACATTCATGTGTTTGGTAAAAAAATTCACCCGCGCAGAGACCTGCTCCTTCGCTTTTTTCGCCAGACGACGCAGATCATCCCAGCGTTTACAGATGCCCAGGCCAGGATTCGCTTTCTGCCAGACCGTTTCATCAAACGGATCATCTCCCTCATCGAGCGTGTAAATGATCGCAAAGTAGGAGTCGTCTTTTACCGCGCCCTCCACGTCGCTGTTATAGCCTCGCAATACCTTAATGGCGTAATCGCGCTGCTCGTAGCAAATCCCTTCCTTGTTAAAGCCAGCCGTGGTGATGCCAAATAACAGAGACTGCAGACGGGCACCGGTTGCCGTTTCCAGAACGTCCCACACGTCACGGGTTTTATGAGCATGCAGCTCATCAATAATGGCGCAGTGGATGTTCAGACCGTCCAGGTTGTTTGCATCCGAGGAAAGCGGTTCAAATTTTGATGCGCTCTGCTCCTGGTAAATCGCCAGCTTGTTGAAATCAAACAACCGCCCGAGTGTCGACCGGGCTTTTCTGACCATATTTTTGGCGTCTTCAAACACAATTCTGGCCTGGTCACGCGTGGTTGCGGCTGAATACACCTCAGCACCGCCTTCACCATCTGCCCCCGTCATATACAGACCGATACCCGATGACAGGGTTGATTTTGCGTTTTTACGGGCAACTTCGTTGTATGCTGTCCGGAACCGGCGCACCATCACCGGGCGTCCACTGCCATCGCTGCGCATGACAACTTCCCCGGTTTCTTCATTCACCAGCGGAATGACAAAACCAAAAATATTAATGAGGATAAACACATGCCAGTCCATCAACTCAATGGGCTGACCTGCCAGCGCCCCTTTCACATGGGGTACAAATTTGTAGAAATTAAGGATGTGCTGTGCACGAGGTTCACTGAAATAAATCCCCCGCTCTTCGCCGTACTTCAGATCATCAAGAAAACGCTGGCAGGCCAGACGGACAAATTCGCCAGCAACAATTTCTCCTGCAACAACACGTTCGGCGTAGCGGATCCCGTCAGCCACTTTTGCCATCAGTCTCTCGCTTTTAAAAGCTCTGCCAGCGGATCAACATCATCCGGTCCGGCGGTATTTACTTTCGCCCGGCTTGCCGGTGACATACCAAACTCTGCAAGCATCGCCCGAATCCGCTTCCAGGCATCAGCCTTCATCGCAGCAGCCGGGTGTGCCTTGATCAGCACATCGCCATTCTGCGTTTCCGTGCGGTAGGTATAACCCTCAACATCGAGTATTTCGCAGTGATGCCGGTATTCGGTGTAGGCTTCCACCAGTAACTCGAGCGCACGTGCATCGAGCTGAGAAATGATCCCTTCCGCATTCAGCTCTTCCGCCATTCGCCTGAACCAGTACTTCCCCTGCGCCCCTAAATGTTGCGGAATTTTAGGGAGACCTTTTTCATCCTTTTTAGCGGTTTTTTTGGAGTCTTTAACTGGCCGCTTAGAGGGGTTACCTCGTATCAAATGCAGGCGTGGCGGGGTTTTCGGGGGTCCAGACATAATCGGTTTTACCTATCAATCATTTAATCACATTCCAAAAAAAAGTTTTCGAACCTGCGGCGATGCGAGGAAAGGTCAGGCGGCGGTACTGAGCAGCCAGGGTTGCAGAGATTTGACCCGCCCCTCCCCTACAGATGGGAAATGTTATCAATTGATGCGTTCGCACGCTGTTTTTGCTTTATGACAGGGCCAGCACAGACTCTGCAGGTTACTGTCTGCATCCGTGCCACCATGAGCTTTCGGAATGATGTGGTCCACAGTTCTGGCTTCAACGGCTCTCCCATTGCGCAGGCAGTTCTGACACAGATGATTATCACGCTTCATTATGCGCGCACGTATGGCATCCCATTTCGAGCCATAGCCACGCTGGTGGCGACTCAGTCCGCGCTGATGCTGTACCCATCCTTCGCCACGATGTTTATCGCAGTAACCAGAACTGTCTGTGGTTGTACCTGCGCATCCACGCTTACGGCAGGCTCGTGGGATTCGTGATGGCATAAATACCTCATACCCTGTTCGGTTTAATGACAGGCTGATTCTCGATATGTTCTGCTGTCAGTCTGAAAGTCACAGTGACTGTTGGTGGCTCGCCTCCGCGTGTCTCTGTCCTGGCGGAAAGCTGCCCTTCCAGTAACTCACCATTAACTGCAATCCCATACCCTGCGAAATGTTTACCACGATACAGTTTAGCGACCTGAAACTTCATAACTCTTCCTTTTAGACATGTTAGACGTGAACCTGTCGCACGGCAGAGTCGCCGAAAGTTTACGGTTTACCCAGGCTCACAGCTGAAAGCCTTTCTTAGATGTGCACATGCGATATGCTTTGAATGAATTATTAAAAACTTTGCTCTTTTTCAAAATTTCGTATCCTGGCTCGTTAATGTTAAAGAATTAAACGTAAGAAAGTAGTATGTTGAATCGCTTATATCAAAATACATAGGACTCAAAATGCCAGAACTCGTTGATCCAACAGACTCATTAATTAGTTTTCAATACGCCTTTTCTAATGGTCTGATTAAGCCTTCACCATGCATAGTTCACCCAAATATGAAGGTGCTTTTGGATGATGCAGAGGGTACACCACGGTTTACTTATGCATTCTTTGAAGGAGAAAATGTTAAAGGTGTTGCTATATATGTCCCTGCAGAGTTTGTTGAAGGTAAACCATGCTTTGGCGTTGGCTATGCAGTAGCTGATGAATATAAAGCGCAAGGCATCGGTACTCAACTTCTCATCGCCAGCATTGAAGAAATGCAATACGGATTTAGAAATTCCTTCAATGAATTCTATGTAGAGGCTATTGTCGGGGTTGGTAATCAAGCCTCCAACAAATTAGCTGCAAAAGTTTTATCTGATACTCCTGAGCCAGGGACAGATTCTTACTCAGGAAAACCTATCAATCAGTACATGAAACTTTTCAAAACCACAAAATAACTACCATTCTGGCGCAGATTTTTGCGCCTTTTCAGGTTTGCAGTTCACCTGCCACGCTTTGTTATGCGCCTGAATGTCCCGCTTCGTCTGTTGCATTATCATAAGTAATAGCGTAGGTTGACACCCTGGCTCTCTTTCGCCACCGGCGAATCTTTAGCGGATTATCCTTGGCCGGTTTTTATCTGAGACATTGCTCACGAATGTATAGCTGTGCCCCTTCCAGTTGCTTCTGCATCGTCATCAACCGTTCTCTGAGGGTGAAATAATCCCGTTCAGCGGTGTCTGCCAGTCGGGGGCTGGTTGCATTATCCATGCTGGTGGGTCCGGTGGCTTCACGCACGGCTGCGGAGCAACTGGCATTGACCCGCAGGCGCTTACGACCAGCGGCAACATCAGCGCGCAGAGTTTCATTTTCAGTTTTCGCATCGGCTAACTCCTTCGTGTATTTTGCATCGATCGCAGCAACATCACGCTGACGCTGCTGCATGTCAGCGATGGTGGCGGTCGCCTGCTTCAGCTCACTGACTTTTTTATCACGCTGTTCTTTGTAGGCGATGGCGTTATCACGGTAATGATTGACCGCCCACGACAGGCAGACGATGATGCAGATAACCAAAGCATAAATAATCGCGGCGACTCTGCTCACTGCTCTATCCCCCAACAGGCTAATGCGCTTTCCTGGTCACGACGAATAACCTGTCCATAGCAGTTATTTGAACGTATGCGGCAATCGCGCCCACCATCTTTTATCCACCAGCGAATCGCCTCGCATGCGCCCTTACGATCACCGGCATTCAGCCGCTTATAAAACGTCGACGGGAAACACTTACCGGGGCCAATGTTATAGGGACAGAATGACGCTATACCCGCTTTTTGTGGTTCGGTCAGTGGTACTTTAATATTGCGCTCCACCCATGCCAGCGCCTTATCACGCTCAATGGCGTTGACCTGGTCGCATTTTTCCTTCGACAGTTTCATACCGGGAAAAACGGGTTTTCCATCCACCATCGTGGCACCCCGACAGATGGTCCAGATGCCGGACCCATCGCGGTATGCCGTTGTGTGGTTACCTTCTTTTTCATCCAGAAACTGGTCGAGAATATCAGGCGCGGGCGCACCGACGGCAATCAGTGCCAGAACGGCAGCCGACAGGCCGTATCTGATTTTTGCGTTCATGGATATTTATCAGGATTTATCGGTTTCTGCGCACGGACAGGTTTATCTGTTCCGGTCAGTGACTTAAGGTTGTGATTCCGGAGGAGTCTTCAGAGAACCAGTAATTCTTCCCGGTAGCTTTCCTTTGTAGGTTATCCATACATTCTGCGCCTCTAAAATTACGGGGCGCTTTTCCGGCGACTGCTCATCCCCTTCACATAACCCGGCAGCAACATCCAGGAAGACCTGTCTGATGCTCATTCTGGCTGCTGCCTCATAAAACTCCAGCGCGGCACCTTCAACACGGTCCAGCGAGATGTCCAGGTCAAAAATTTCACCGTCAAAGCGTTTTTTGTCCCTTAATGCTACAGTTACCGCAACTTTATTCTCAAAATTGCGGATCCCTTTCACAATCAGTTCATAGTTTTGAGTCATTGAATTACTCTCCCCGTGCAGCCTTACGCTTGTCTTCTCTGATTTTGAAGTACAGATTTGTCAGATAAGTCAGGAAGCCCAGAACCAGACTCCCCAGTACACCAATCGCAGCCCACTGTGACGGACTGACCTGATCAAGCCACTGTAAAAACCAGTAGCCAGCACTGCCTGCGGAGGTGCCATAGGCAATGCCCGTTGAAATTTTGTCCATGGATTTCATAGCCTCACCTCCGCAAATAACGGATGGCGTAGTTTTACACTGAGAAATGAAAGGGATTTGAAAAGAAAAGCCCGCAAAAGCGGGCGAAACAATATATACAGTAAGGAAAGCACTCTATCCAACAAACCACCCACAGTTAATCGGAATAAAAGCAGAGTGCTTATGAATGATCGCCTGCCCGAAGGTTAGTATTTCTGCACAGCAATTTTGCAAAAAAAAGCGATCATTCATAACTTAAACGTCTTTCAGTCACTCCGGGATTTCCCATCATCGCAGACTGAAAGACTCTAACTGGAGCGGGCAGCGGGAATCGAACCCGCATCATCAGCTTGGAAGGCTGAGGTAATAGCCATTATGCGATGCCCGCATATGGTGCCGACTACCGGAATCGAACTGGTGACCTACTGATTACAAGTCAGTTGCTCTACCTACTGAGCTAAGTCGGCACTGGACCGCCACCGGGGACTCGAACCTCGCACACTCAACTTAAAGGGTTGACGCTCTTTCCTGATGAACTGGTGACGGTTGGTGGCCCTTGCTGGATTTGAACCAGCGACCTGGCGATTATGAGTCGCTCGCTCTCACCACTGAGCTAAAGGGCCGGGCGCAGGATAATAACGTTACGAAATCAATGTTGCAAGCATTCAAAAATCACCTGGTTAAAAATCACCCTTATCTCCTCCACCAGCGCATTCACCATGTCTATCCGAGATAAGTGACACAAAAAAACCGCTTGATGCGGGTTTAAGTTGTGTGGCGAAGCGACCACTCTTAACAGATTAAGATAGTTTTTGCGTACGCGTTAGTGATTTTTTCATAATTATCTGTATCCTGTGGCTATTTCTCTTGCGCAAAGGATGCTTTTGATGACGCAGCAACTCGAAAACATGCCAATAACAGAAATCGAAATTGCCTACGGTGGAGAGGCATACGCAGATAATCAGATCGACGCGAAAACATTAGGCGAAGCCTTAACCTCTCTTAGTGCCCTGATTGAACACGCCGAAAAAATAATTAATGGCGAAACAGCAGAGCCGAAAGTCAACATCAAGGCAACAAAAGAAGGTTCATTTACTTTGCTTGTTGCTGTGATGGGGAGCATAAAAACTATTAACGCCCTTGGCCTCGTTGCAGGTGGTGGAGTTGCCGCAGGTGGCGTACTCGGGATAATCGAATGGCTCAAAGGGCGTAAAATCAGCTCCATTGTCGTCGATGAACAAAAAGATACAGCAGAAATCGAAGTGGATGGTGAGAAGGTTAAATGCAGTAACGACATTCAAAAATTAATAACCAGTCCAATCATCCGAAAAGAACTGGATAAATTAATCTATAAACCCCTGCAGACTGAAAAACCATCCACGTTCTCAGTTTCACAGCAGAAGCATAAGGTAGTCAGGGTGACGCAAGCTGAAGCAGTAAGTTTTAAAACTGCAAAATCCACCTTTGTCGAGAAAACGCACGTAACGACACGCCAAGCTAATGTACATTTTGCTAATGTTCGATTCAAGCAAGGCAAAAGCTGGGATATCATCCTGCCAAATGGCGAAGAAGTTAGCGCATCTATGAAAGATGAGGCTTTTCTTGAACGGGTTGAACACAACCAAGCAGCATTCTGTAAGGGTGATCTTTTTGTTGTAGAACTGACAGAAACAACAAAAGAAACAAATGGCGCGCTGTCTAAACCACGCTATAGTATTACTAAGGTTATACGCCACAGAGCGGCGGCAGATAGGAAACTACTTTAAATCATGTCAATCCTAAGCATTATGCTTTACATCACTGTATTCATGGCTGTCGCAGCGACGGTCAGATATGCTGTGCTTAGGTTCTTGGTTTGGGTAAAGCCGAATGCGTATATTGAACTAACCTACACCGATCCTGAAGGCAGAACCGCTAAAAGGAAAGTCAGCGTTAGAAACGAAAATGACGCAGAAGAGTTGGCGCTACTGCTACGCGAACTCAAAACTCGCAACGAAGCAAGTGCAGGAAGGTGAATGGCGAACACTAAATCCTACCTGGCAATGCAGGCATGGTTTACCACCCTTATCACTGCGGGATTGAATTTCCTTTTTGACTGGCTTCCTCAATTAGCCTTCTTCAAATCATTGGCGCCTGGAGCTGCTGTCGGCTTATCTCATGTGGTAATTCTTCTTATCGCTTACATAGGTTTGCCTACGCTTAATGATGTAAGAATGAAAAGGGAAATAAAAACGGCCAGAAAATTCATCACGAACTGCCTGGCCAACCCTAACCTAACACCAGACCAAATTGCGCACTACAACCAATGTCTTATCGATCTAGACAATAAGCTATTAAAAAACATAAATATTCGTATTGATGCTTTATCTGACGCCGAATCGAAAGCTCAAGCAAACGAGTAGTAACAGTCATAACTTATGATAGAATCAAGCATATACATCCATCAATAAAGCCTAATGCAGTTTGCAGCTCCTTTCTTATAGTTCCATCTGAGCACCTGCGTTTCTTCGCGATTGAGCGTAGAGAAACACCAATAACAAAGTGAGCTATGAGCAGCTCATATTCCTCTGGTTTATACTTTCGCAACCGAGCCACACAACCGTCTATCATGATGCCTTCATCATCATCACACTGGAGACGTGACTTTTTGCCATGTGGCAAAAGCCCCTTGAAGCCCGCTGCTATCGGTTGCCAATCGACACCGCTATTTTCTGCTGCAGCCCATGCCCCCCAGCGATCTAAAACCTCATACATATCACGCCCCATTACCATCACCTCTGATTTCGCAAATCTTCACGCCCAGTCGCCCACCAGGAACGAGCTGACCGCGCACAATATTGATTTCATCAAACTGCTCGTCGTCTATGAGAAGCCCCGCATGCGTCAGTGCATCCAGCGGTGCTTTCAGGATATTGTCCAGGTCCCGACGGCGCTTATCCGGCGGCTCTGCAGTAATTTTTATTGCCAGTCTTCCGGACAGGTTTAATTTCAGCCGCTGCTGGCGAACAATTAGCGCCACATCACGGCGATAACGCTTTCCGGCCTCCGAGATGAAATACGTATTGCCATGACGTCGCCAGTAGGTATTCACCGTCGGCGGGTAAGGCAAAACAAATTCTATGCGTTCAGTCATTCATGCTTTCCACTTCAGGACACCCGAATTTCTCGCGTGCATTAAAAAACGAATCAGCAACAACAGCTGGCTGCCGTGTTTTTCTTCAAAATCTTTTACCCCGGCGTGCAGTTCGTTATGACATTTACGGCACAGCGGAATAACAAACAAATCATCAGCCTTTGTTCCCATCCCTCCCAGTCCATGACCAATGATGTGATGCGGATCATCTGCCTGATTACCGCACGTCATGCATTTCTGCGTTTTTACCCAGCGCGTGTATACAGGCATCTCTTCCCGTTGTGGTTTCTGGCGCTGGAGATACTGAGCCGGTGACTCCGGATCAACAGCAATGCTGACCACCGTCTTTTCCTGTGGCGGTTTTTGCTGGTGGGCGTGAGGCAGCGGCGCAAGATTTTTTGTGCGCTGCTTCAGTATGCTGGTGGCGGTCTGCTCTCCCGGTACGATGTCGCTTTCACGGTACATTGAACGGATTTTTTCCGCACGCAACCCCAGCGAACGACGTAATACCGCCTCCGGTAGCGCGTCCGCCACCTGATTGCGGACCGCCCACCAGGATAATTCAGCCAGCGATAATTCCCGCTCCTGTGTGCCATTCATTGCGTGACGAATGACGTCAATCATCCATGCTGACAAGTTTTGGTGAGCAAGTTGCTCAAGTGATTCGGAGGTCTGGTCACGCAACTGGTTGTCGCAGTGCCAGCACAACACCATTGCGCCGGTACCATAACGGTGAATGACGGTTTCACTATGGTGATAATCGCCGTGTGGCCACTGGCAGGATTTAACATGGCGCAGTAACCAGTCAGACAATGCGCCAGCGCCACCAGCAGCACGAATCACTCGTTCGTCGCTGAAAAATGGCAGTAATGATTTATCCTCCGCCAGCGGCTGGCGAACGGCAGGAACGACCCCGGACGGCAGATTACGCATGCTTTTCGGTTCCGGCTCCACCAGTACCCGGGTATTGTGGAATACCGGCATGGATTCACGGCCCGGCTTAACTATCACCAGCCCGAGTTCCGGTACCAGAACAGGTCGAAGTAATACCCGCACGTTACCTCCAGATGCGTTGCTGGAATGTGCGGGACGGACGCGGTGGGCGTTCGGAGTAAGGAAGCCTGACGGAGATTATCCAGTGACGGTAGTCGAGGCTAAGGGCTTTTTTAACCTCGTATCCGCGCCTGCGGTAACACTGAATTATCCATTCAGCCTGCTCTTCAGTGCATGGTGGATGCTGGAACCAGTCCGATTTGAATGCATGAAAACGCCGTCCGCACCTGCTGGCAAAGACGGCAGAATCATCAGAATTGTGTAATTTGGTATCGTGCGCCATCGGTTGTCTCTGCTGGCGCAGCAGGTGCCAGTTGTTCAGGCTGGCGTATAAAGTATAAATAAACTGGTTCCAGTGTAAAGCCCCTACATTAATGGAATAAAAGTCAAACAACAGATTGCTGGGATAAACACAACGCTTATTATTAAAAGCGATTAGATAAATTAAATTTTAATGTTATGCAATTTTACCAGATCACCATAACATCTCGTTTGAAACCACCGAAACAACAACCATATCAATATTGATTATGTTAAAGTGAGTAAATATGGAAAACAACAAATCTGCACATTACGCTCCTTTTTTATCTGTGATACTTTTTGTTTTATGCTGTGTGTGGGCATTATTTTTATAAAAATATTTACAGATAAAATAAACCCGCCGAAGCGGGTTAAGAGCGGGTGCGTTGAGGATGCCTGACACATCAGAGGCGGCGAGGGATTTCTCCCTCGCCAAGTCTCTTACTCCTCAGGTTCGTAGACTGTGAAGACAGCGACCTCCGTCTGGCCGGTTCGGATTCGTACCTCGCAGAGGTCTTTCCTCGTTACCAGTGCCGTCACTATGACGGTTAAACAGATGACGATCAGGGCGATTAACATCGCCTTTTGCTGCTTCATAGCCTGCTTCTCCTTGCCTTTCGGCACGTAAGAGGCTAACCTAGATTTGCCGTTCATAGATTGAGCCTCAGATTAATGTTAAGCGTCTTGCAGGACGCGTAATGTTAACTGGGGCTTTTCTCTATCTGCCTTTGGTGTTCATGCCTGAGACAGATAGCCTCAAGCACCCGCAGCCATTCTACTTAACTCCCGTTACCTCGCCAATATAAAATCAATCAGAAAGGCGATCCATAAGAACAACAGCAAGACAATAAATTGCCATTACAGCTGCAATAGCCAGCGCACATTTGAGAACCAGCACGACAACCTCCTGTATTGGACGTACACCAGTCCTGATAAATATGAGGCTGTCTCATCATTGATGAGATACAACTATTGGGTATAGTTTCTGTGATTTTGTTCTGTAGAAATGGAACACAACAACCAGTCACCACCAGCACTTCTTTAAATACGCCAAGTCCGACGCAAGCTAACCTTCTAGTCCGCTTTGAGCGAAAAGCAGACTGTCACGCGTTGAAGTTAATTGTATTACTTAGATAAACACTATCATTTTCCTGACGTTAAGTTGTATCTTTGATAGGATTAAAAAACGTATAGATAGCTTATGCTACTGAGGGAATAAAAATGACGAAAATTAGTGAACGATGGAAGCACAATGGCATTACTGAAGGTTATTGCAATATTTGTGGGAAATATGGCTTGCTCACAAAAGATCATGTTCCTCCAAAGTGCGCCATAACCTTAGGCCCTGTTTTGCAGAAAACAGTTAGCGAATTTTTTGGTATTCAGGAACCAGTTAAACCATTAAATGCTAAAAATGGCTCTTATTTCAGAACCATTTGCAGCCACTGTAACAATAAGGTATTAGGTGGGCTCGATGTTGCAATTGAAAATGTAACAAAGTCCTTTAAAGAACAGTTAAGTCGATATATGAATGGTATGAATGTATATCCATTCATTAGAATACCTTTTGATAGCATATCTTTCACTAAGGCTATGATTGGGCACGTGCTATCAGCAACTTCAGTTGAAGATTGTAAAAAAGAACCCGTAGATAGCCCCTTCTATACACCTTTAAAGGATTATGTTTTGGGTAAAAATTCAAGTTTTGAGGAAACTCATGATATTTACTACTGGTTTTACCCACACAGAATGCACATATCCGCTCAAAGTGTAGCATTTATGAACGAAGGACATGTGGCATTTATTTGTGCTTTACATTTTTTTCCTATCGGTTTTATTATCACAATGAAAAATGAAGGAACATACCCTGCCCACTCTACAAAATTAGAACTTGAAGATAAATTCCTTACATTTAATATGACCTCTATAAATTATGAGTATACGACATTTCCATTTGTAAATCTTAAGGGAAACCAAATGTATGCGATAAGCAACGGTCATACTTGTGTGAGTTATCCAATAATTAAGTGACGGCTAAATCATACAATCTACGCATGTTCACTTTCTACATATACCATCTATAATGTCCGCTGTTGGCACAAAGTGGACAACCACGCTAGCTCTACCCTGTGCCACAAAATGTCAATTTGCATCTGAACTAATGCACTTTAATCTCGTCACTTCAATAAATACCGAACATCCCCCTGATAAAACGACAATATGCGCTGCATAACTTCGCTCTTCCGGCACTCGCGACAGATTATGTTTAGGCGACTGTCGTAGCGACGTATTTCTCCGTCAGGTAACGACCAGATAAGGTCCGGATCAACCACAACCGGTTTCTTCAGCTTTGCCCTCGATAATTTTTTGCGGGCATTTTGCCAGTCTTTACGAGCCTGTTCAGACGGGAATAACCCGTAGCCAGAATTGTATACATCGCCACTGGCAACCAGCTCTCTGGCCAGAACGCTCATCAGATATCTTGTTGCCCCAGTTTTAGCTTCCAGTTGTCGTAACGTCTCGCGCCCACTCTGGCGTACGAGTTCAAGAACCTGTCCTTTAATTTTTTCCCGCTCTTCTTGTGTAAAAACTTTTGCCACAAGCCCTCCTGAAAATTACCTCATGACCAGAAATTAACACTTACCCCCTGAAGCCCGGCGGAATTTCGTTATCCGGTTCAGAAATATGATTCACACAACGCTGGTTGTTCGTGCCGCTTACCGGGAGCAACCAGGGGTTCTCAAAATTCCGGTCCGGTCCAAAAAACGTCGTCGCTCGCTGAACAAATTCCGTTCCCGTTTTCCCGGTAGCCGCCAGGTATCTTGCGTAACGCCTCACACCATCCAGCATGGCCTCTGGTGGCACCCCCTCGCGTAATCTGGCCTTCCAGGCACTGAAAGCGGATTTCTTCGGGTTTGCCCCAGCACGCAACGGGTATTCCCGCCAGACCTGTTCGAACACATCCGGATAATCTACTCGTCCCACAGGCTGCCCGGTGTTTTCCGGGACTACCCGATCGGCTTCCCGCTGAATGGCGGAATCGGCTTCAGGCTGCTGCAGTTGGTGTGATTGCTCCGGCCTTGCGGTCATCACCTGCTGCACAGCGCCCGAATCGGCTTTCAGCGCATACGCTGAATCGGCTTCCGGTGTCGTGCCTGCTGGCTGACCAAGATTGACGGTCTGAACATCCCCTGCCTGGTTCGTGGCGTTTTTTACGCCATGGACCATAGTGTTTTGATCTTCTTGATCTGTATCTTTATCTGTATCTTTATCTGTCGTGACTCGTCGTGACATGTGCGTGACATTTCGTGACGCGCCGTGACAATCGCCATTTTGTTCCCGCTTTCTTTCCCTCTCTCGCTGCGCCCTCTTGCGCTCTGCAGGAGATTTTGCGGTTTGCGAAATATTGCCGTTGTCCTCTTTAAGCACCTGGCGTTTTTCCCATCCAGTGATTAAATCACCATCAAGTACCCGCCCCTGCATCGTCTGCAAAATTGAATCAATTACCTCTTCTGTCACGTCGAGCGCACTTGCCAAATCTTCTGTCGTGACATCAATGTGACCTCGCGTGACATTTCGTGACGCGCTCACCAGGAGGTGGATATACACTGCCATCACTGTTGCAATTGGCTGCCCTGACACCCTGGCAATTGTTCGCCACTTAGGGTCATTTGGCATGTCATGCCATAATCTGAGCCAAGCGTTAGCCATACTCACCTCTTCTGATACCGAATCTTTTTACTCACGAGTTGCCGGAAGCGATTCGATATGGCTATTGTCAGTCAATGTACTGCCACAGCATTTCCTGCCGGGCCACCACGGTTCATCTGATTGAAACCGGCGATTGCCACTGCGACAAAATCATCAGCGTCTCTCACCAATCGCTCCCGCGTCTCCACCAGCTCCCGAAAATAAGCTGAACTGTGGCTGCGCATTCTGGCCACCAGCAAAGGTGGCATTGCCTTTTCGATCGCTGGTAACAACGCCTGAATTTTTTCAACTGCATCAGGGGTGTCTTTCTCTACCCAGCGGAAAATTTTCTGGGTATTGCGAGCCAAGGCTTCCGAATGGCTGTCGTCATACAGTTCAGGAAACGTCATACCCAACTCAAAATAAGCCTGGGTTATTCCAGCTGCTGGAACTTTTTCGCCATCAGGACGCGCCCAGGCATTCATCGCCATGCGGATGTGTTCATGCTTGATTTTCATGAATCCCCCCTTGGTTAGAAGGCGGATTATGATCAGAACCGGGAATGACAACCGTCGGTATGTGTAACTCATATTTGAGCGCCCCGGCAGTGACTGCCTGAATTAGCAACGCCCATTTCCACGGAACCTCTTCCCCCCACATGCTGACTGTGGTTTTTGACGTTCCTAGAGCTGCGGCTGTTTTAACAACTCCGCCAAAATAGCCTAATACTTCTGATTTTTTCATGAGTCGCTCCATAAAACTGAACGCCAAAAGTTTAATAATCAAAACCAAAGAAAGTCAAGAAACAAAACCATCTGTGTTTTAAAATCAAAACATGAGCAAGCAAACAATATCTGAACGCATAACCCAACGTATGCATGCGCTAAACCTGAAAGGCAAAGACCTTGTCAATGCCACTGGCGCATCAAAAGGCTCCGTAAGTCAATGGATGAACGGTGGAGGAGCGCCGTCCTCGCGTTACATAAGTTCACTGGCAAAGATATTGAAAGTAAACGAAAATTGGCTTCTTAATGGAGGAGTGTTAAATACAGGTGATTCGCTTGATCTATCTTTACCGCCGATAAAAACGGTTCCGCTACTATCACTTCAGCAGGCAGCAAGCTGGAGTGATTATATGAAAAATTCCTCAATAACCTCTTGTGTGCAGCTTGTCGGAGAAATCCCGGCCAATACCTTTGCAGTTGTTCTAGAGAGTGACAGTATGTCAACATCTGGTGGGGGAGTTTCCATCCCAAATGGTTCAACAGTTTTTGTTGATCCCGATCGAACCGTACAACCAGGAAATATTGTCCTTGCCTTACCCAAAGGGACCACAACACCTGTCATTCGTAAACTGGAGATAGAAGGGCCGGATATTCTTTTAGTCCCCACAAATCCTCGCTACCCTTCAATTATGCTGGATGATCTATCTTGCATATTGGGCGTATGCTTTAAAATTCAACAAGATATTTAACCAACCTCATCTATTTGATTAACTGTATGCCATCGTGGTGATGGCTTAACAGCTGCCTGCTTAAAATGTTTTGATAAAAAAACATTGACCTGAAAAGTTCATTTTTCTAAACTTCATTCATTCCCTCACCCCACCCCACAGAATGCAGGGCAATACTTCGAGTTACCAGGCAGTGGTCAGGGGTTAAGTAGCCAGCCCGAGGCGTAAGAACATGACGGCAGGGTTCAACTTTAATAACTATGCAGCAGGTTTTTGTTCCGCTACCCCGGCGTTAAGGGGAAATGAGGTCAACATGGATACTATCGATCTTGGCAACAACGAATCTCTGGTGTACGGCGTGTTTCCCAACCAGGACGGCACATTCACCGCGATGACGTATACCAAAAGCAAAACGTTTAAAACCGAAAATGGTGCCCGTCGCTGGCTGGAAAGAAACTCAGGTGAGTGATATGGATTTCGACACAATCATGGAAAAGGCTTACGAAGAATACTTCGAAGGCCTTGCCGAAGGCGAAGAAGCTCTCAGCTTCAGTGAGTTTAAACAGGCGCTTTCCAGCTCGGCAAAATCTAACGGCTGATAAGCGAAGCAGCACCGCGAGGAATCAGTATGCAGAAACGAGAACCCGTCATCATCGCGCCAGACTATACCGATGATGAACTTTATGAGTGGATGCGCCAGAAAATTAATGCAGCGCAGGATCTGAAATGGGCCAATGAAGCCAGGGCTAAGCAGGCTGAAAATCTGTCCGCTCTGGAGCAGGATATCACCAGGCTGGAAAAAGCAGCGGCATTAAGCATTGCCAGAATGATTACATACCCGCGTTAATAGCTAACCAACGAAGCTAAGGTTGGTAATTAAGGAGTTCTCCACGGGTGAGGTGGAGTGCGTGCGCCGGACACGGGTGAGCATCCGGCACTGACAGTTTACTGAAAGGATATTTCCATGAAAAGTCAGACCATAACGCGAAAGCGCACGGCGAGGTAGCTGGTTCATAGATAGCCTGTCGTTAAATTTTCGTCGACCGTGCTCTTCCGGTTGTGGCACTCCGCGAAATGGCGCGGCGGTAAGTATGGCGGGGTTATTCCTTCCCCGTTGAGGACACCGGGTTGTCAGGTTGACCATACGCTTAAGTGACAACCCCGCTGCAACGCCCTCTGTTATCAATTTTCTGGTGACGTTTGGCGGTATCAGTTTTACTCCGTGACTGCTCTGCCGCCCTTTTTAAAGTGAATTTTGTGATGCGGTGAATGCGGCTAAGCGCACGCGGAACAGTTAAAACCAAAAACAGTGTTATGGGTGGATTCTCTGTATCCGGCGTTAATTGTTAACTGGTTAACGTCACCTGGAGGCACCAGGCACCGCATCACAAAACTCATTGTTGAGGGCGCGATAATGAAAACGTTATTACCAAACGTTAATACGTCTGAAGGTTGTTTTGAAATTGGTGTCACTATCAGTAATCCTGTATTTACTGAAGATGCCATTAACAAAAGAAAACACGAACGGGAGTTATTAAATAAAGTATGCATTGTTTCAATGCTGGCCCGTTTACGTCTGATGCCAAAAGGATGAGCACAATGAATCCAGTATTTGCACTTATTCTGACGGTTTTTCTTGTTTCCGGAGAGCCAGTTGATATTGCAGTCAGTGTTCACAGAACAATGCAGGAATGTATGGCAGCAGCAACCGAACAGAAAATTCCAGGCAACTGTTATCCGGTCGATAAAGTTATTCACCAGGATAATAACGAAATCCCGGCAGGATTTTAAAACAGCACCGTAATAAATATCCAGTTTCATTCTTATATGTCAGCAATGGCAGAGATTTGTTCACCCTTAAATCTGTGATGAGGTTTACCAATAATGAGCACTGATAAAGAAGAATTTGCACTATATTGCGAAGCAAAAAATGACAAAGTAAGAAAACGCCTAGGAATTAAAGGTGGTTTTTACTGGACTACAGCAAAAAAATTATCTGTTGCAATCTCCCGCTGCATTACCGCAATGGATGACAACGATTATGATGAAGACGACTTTAAAAAACCCGTCCGCGTCAATTTGCCCGTTGTTGACGACCTTCCGCCAGAAGGCGTGTTTGATACTGAATTCTGCAACCGCTATGAAAAAGGCGGGAAAGATGGCATCACAATGACATTTATCGGCCCTTCCCCCTCTGTTCAGGACAAACCAGCCAGCACTGACAATACCAACATCAACGGCGAAGACATGACTGAGATTGAGGAGAGCATGCTTCTGCCTGTCTCCGGTCAGGAACTGCCCATTCGTTGGCTTGCTCAACACGGCAGCGAAAAACCAGTAACGCACGTTTCACGCGACGAACTCCAGGCATTACACATTGCACGGGCTGAAGAACTACCGGCTGTTACTGCCCTGGCTATTTCGCATAAAACCAGTCTGCTCGACTCGCTGGAGATTCGCGACCTCCACAAACTGGTTCGTGACACTGACAAAGTTTTCCCTAATCCTGGTAATTCAGACCTGGGACTAATAACTGCTTTTTTCGAAGCATACCTGGACGCTGACTACACTGATCGGGGTCTGCTGACAAAAGAGTGGATGAAAGGAAATCGTGTTTCACGCATCACCCGCACGGCTTCCGGTGCTAATGCTGGCGGTGGGAACAAAACCGATCGCAATCCGAATTTAGTACACACCCTCGACACACTGGATGTGGAGATTGCAGCAGCCACACTTCCGATGGATTTTAATATTTATGAAATTCCGGGCAGCGTTTATCGTCGCGCAAAAGAAGTAGTTCTGAACAAAGAAAATCCGTTCAAAGAATGGTCCGCAGCACTTCGTGCAACCCCGGGTATTCTGGACTATTCCCGCGCCGCTATTTTTGCACTTATCCGAAGCGCACACCCTGAATTTTATCACTACCCGGGACGCCTTCAGGGGTATATCAACGCCTATTTGACGGAAACTGATCACGAGAACCCCAGCAAGGAAACTCTCACAGCTGCCCGGCATACGCCGGAAAAAGATATCCTGGAAGAAATTAACCGCGAGGTGGTTACTGAGCGTGAAACAGAAGAAGAAAAACCACAACCATCTGACGCAATGGCAGGTGAACAGGCAACAACTGAAACAATGGAACCGGATACAACTGAACATGGCCAGAACGCGCAGTCGCTGGATGCTCAGTCGCAGGTGAGTTCCGCTAACCAAGTAAAAGTCACCGCTGACGAAGTAAACAAAATTATGCAGGCAGCCAATATCAGCCAGCCTGACGCCGATAAGTTACTTGCTGTATCGCGTGGTGAATTTGTTGAGGGGATTAGCGACCCGAATGATCCGAAATGGGTCAAAGGGATCCAGACTCGCGATTCTGTGAACCAGAACCAGCATGAATCGGAACGGAACGACCAAAAAGCGGAACAAAACAGCCCAAATGCGTTACAAAACGAGCCAGAAACGAAACAATCCGAACCAGTGGCGCAACAGGAAGTGGAAAAAGTCTGCACCGCCTGCGGTCAGAGCGGTGGCGGCAACTGCCCTGATTGTGGTGCGGTGATGGGTGACGCAACATGCCTGGAAATATTCGATGGAGAGAATCAGCCTGAAGTTCAGGAAGATGATCCGGAGGAAATGGAAGGCGCTGAACATCCACACAAGGAGAACACTGGCGGCAATCAGCATCACGATAGCGATAATGAAACTGGCGAGACGGCAGATCACTCAATTAAGGTGAACGGTCATCAAGAAATCACATCCACCAGCAGGACGTGTGACCATCTAATGATCGACCTTGAAACCATGGGAAAAAATCCTGATGCCCCGATCATCTCAATAGGTGCAATATTTTTCGATCCGCAAACCGGAGATATGGGACCGGAATTTAGTAAGACTATCGATCTGGAAACTGCTGGCGGAGTCATTGATCGGGACACCATTAAATGGTGGCTTAAGCAATCACGCGAAGCGCAATCTGCCATTATGACCGATGAAATCCCGTTAGATGATGCACTGTTACAATTGCGGGAATTTATCGACGAAAACTCCGGTGAATTTTTTGTTCAGGTCTGGGGAAATGGAGCCAACTTCGACAACACGATTTTGCGCCGTTCATACGAACGGCAGGGGATCCCCTGCCCGTGGCGTTACTACAACGATCGCGATGTACGCACAATCGTTGAGCTGGGGAAAGCCATAGACTTCGATGCCAGAACGGCTATTCCATTCGAAGGTGAGCGCCATAATGCACTTGATGACGCCCGTTACCAGGCAAAATACGTTTCAGTTATCTGGCAAAAACTGATCCCGAGTCAGGCTGATTTTTAATGTTCAACCGTCGCCAGTTGTCGTTGATATTCTGCAACTGGCGCGTTCCGGAGTGATAGCCATGAGCGAACAGTACCTGATAACGCTCGACGAGTGGAAACCAAAACGGTTCAGTCTCCCAATAACAAACACTACCCTGGTGAAATACGGAAAACTAGGATACATCGTTCCAAGGCCACAAAAAATTCGTGGGCGTTGGCTGATAGATCGCCGAGCAGTATTTGTTGGGCCTGGTGAAACGGGAATTGCGCCGGAAATTCATACTGGCGATGATGATGCACTGAAGGAGATTTTAACTCATGTCACCGAGGCCACGAAAAAACAGCACTGACGTAGCCGGTCTTTACGAAAAGTTTGATCGCAGAACTGGCAGAGTTTACTACCAGTATAAAAATCCTGTGACTGGAAAATTTCACGGACTCGGAACAGACAAAGGTAAGGCAGAAAAAATCGCTTCCACAGCCAATCAGCGAATAGCTGCAGCAGAAGCTGAATATTTCATGCGCAAAATTGATGAAAGTCCGTCAGCAACAAAACGTCGGGGTATCAGATTAAAGGCATGGGTTGATCGATATCTGAAAATACAGGACACACGACTGAAAAATGGAGATATTGCAGCTACAACTCACAAAGAAAAAACTCGAATGGCTGCATACCTGGTTTCCCGTCTGGGAAACCACCCATTGAAAGAACTGGAAGTAAGAGACTTTGCATTAATACTGGATGAGTGGCTGGATAAAGACATGGTCAGCACAGCGAGAGTAAATCGTGGATTATGGGTTGATATTTATAAAGAAGCACAGCATGCAGGGGAAGTTCCTCCTGGATGGAATCCTCCGGAGGCTACCCGTAAACCGATCCCTAAAGTAACCAGAGCCAGGCTCACCATGGAAGACTGGCAAAAAATTTACAATGCAACGCCTGAAAAACACTTTATCCGTAACGCAATGCTTCTTGCGATTGTTACTGGTCAGCGCCGTGATGACATTTGCCACATGCGTTTTTCAGATGTGTGGAACGAACACTTGCATATCACCCAGGGAAAAACCGGAATGCGTCTGGCGTTACCGCTTACACTACGCTGTGATGCCATTGGGATAACGTTAAAAGAAGTTATTGATGGGTGCCGAGACAGAATATTAAGTCCATATCTAATCCATAGTCGGCACCAGAAACAACCGAAGCCGATGAGTAAAGACAACCTGAGCGACTACTTTGCCAAAGCACGGGATCTGGCTGGGATAATTCCACCAGCAGGAAAAACTCCGCCAACATTTCATGAACAACGCTCTCTATCAGAACGGCTGTACCGTGCACAGGGTATCGATACAAAAACATTACTAGGACATAAAGTCCAGGCAACCACCGATCGCTATAACGATACTCGAGGTCAGGAATGGGTTAAGTTGGTTATTTAACAAACACCATATGGAATATCCGTCACCATCTCAGGAAAAAAGTGTTGTAAAATGCGTGGCCTAGTTTTGGGGAAACGTTTTGGAGAGATTTTGGAGAAAGGAAAAAATTGAATAAATTCAAAATCCTGAAAGTGTCCCGCCTTATGAATAAGAAGGTGGAACTCGAATGATCGGTCGACTGCTTCGCGGCGGTTTTATGACCGCTATCTACGCGTACCTGTATATCCCAATCATTATTTTGATTGTGAACTCCTTTAACAGCTCGCGCTTTGGCATCAACTGGCAGGGTTTTACCACCAAATGGTATAGCCTGCTGATGAACAACGACAGCCTGTTACAGGCAGCGCAGCATTCACTAACAATGGCGGTGTTTTCGGCGACGTTTGCTACGCTTATCGGTTCACTGACGGCAGTTGCGCTGTACCGTTATCGCTTTCGTGGTAAGCCGTTCGTTAGCGGAATGCTGTTTGTGGTGATGATGTCACCAGATATCGTAATGGCGATTTCGCTGCTGGTGCTGTTTATGCTGCTGGGTATTCAGCTTGGCTTCTGGTCGCTGCTGTTCTCGCATATCACCTTCTGCCTGCCATTTGTGGTAGTGACAGTGTATTCGCGCCTGAAAGGTTTTGACGTGCGAATGCTGGAAGCGGCGAAAGATCTCGGTGCCAGCGAATTTACCATTCTGCGAAAAATCATTCTGCCACTGGCAATGCCAGCGGTAGCGGCGGGCTGGGTGTTAAGCTTTACCCTGTCGATGGACGACGTGGTGGTTTCTTCGTTTGTCACCGGGCCGAGTTATGAAATTCTGCCGTTAAAAATTTATTCGATGGTCAAAGTCGGCGTATCGCCGGAAGTTAACGCGCTGGCAACCATATTACTGGTGCTGTCGCTGGTGATGGTAATTGCCAGCCAGCTTATTGCTCGTGATAAAACGAAAGGTAACACAGGGGACGTTAAATGAAAAAATGGTCACGCCACCTGCTCGCGGCGGGTGCTCTGGCACTGGGCATGAGCGCCGCTCACGCCGATGACAACAACACGCTGTATTTCTACAACTGGACCGAGTACGTGCCGCCAGGACTGCTTGAACAGTTCACCAAAGAAACCGGTATTAAGGTTATCTATTCGACTTACGAGTCGAACGAAACCATGTACGCGAAGCTGAAAACGTACAAAGACGGTGCCTATGACCTGGTGGTTCCTTCAACCTATTACGTCGATAAAATGCGTAAAGAAGGGATGATCCAGAAGATCGACAAGTCGAAGTTAAGCAATTTCAGCAACCTCGATCCAGACATGCTCAACAAGCCGTTTGACCCGAATAACGACTATTCCATTCCGTATATCTGGGGTGCGACGGCGATTGGCGTTAACGGTGATGCGGTGGATCCGAAATCTGTCACCAGCTGGGCCGATCTGTGGAAGCCTGAGTACAAAGGCAGCCTGCTGCTGACCGACGATGCCCGTGAAGTGTTCCAGATGGCGCTGCGTAAGCTGGGCTACTCCGGTAACACCACCGATCCGAAAGAGATTGAAGCTGCATACAACGAGCTGAAAAAGCTGATGCCAAACGTCGCGGCGTTTAACTCCGATAACCCGGCGAACCCGTATATGGAAGGCGAAGTTAACCTCGGCATGATCTGGAACGGTTCTGCTTTCGTTGCACGCCAGGCGGGTACGCCAATTGATGTGGTGTGGCCGAAAGAAGGCGGTATTTTCTGGATGGACAGCCTGGCGATCCCGGCAAATGCCAAAAACAAAGAAGGCGCACTGAAATTGATCAACTTCCTGCTGCGCCCGGATGTGGCAAAACAGGTTGCTGAAACTATCGGTTATCCAACGCCAAACCTTGCGGCGCGTAAGCTGTTAAGTCCGGAAGTGGCGAACGATAAAACGCTCTACCCGGATGCTGAAACCATTAAAAATGGTGAATGGCAGAATGACGTTGGCGCAGCCAGCAGCATTTATGAAGAGTATTATCAGAAGCTGAAAGCAGGACGTTAATTCAGCAAGCGGGCGGTGGTATTACCGCCCGTTTTTTATTTACAGATGTTACCGGTACTGTACCAGATGCTGAAGAGATCGCGCATAAAGCCGAACTTTTTCGCCAACAAACCGGAGTTGCACCGTTTATTGTGGTTTTACCCGACATTAATAATGAAGCCAGTCTCAGGCAAAATGGCAAAGCGATGCTGGCGCATGCGGTATCTTCAATGAGTAATGTAAAAGGAAGTGTTCTGTTACTCTTTACTACCCGCGAGCCACGGTTAATTATGATAACCAACGGCCAGGTTGAAAGCGGTCTGGACGATAAACATCTCGGCCTTCTGGTAGAAAATCACACGCTGGCTTATTTACATGCGGACCTCTGGTATCAGGGAATCAATAATGCATTGGCTATTTTACAAGCACAGATATTAAAACAACCGATGCCACCACTGACATATTATCCGCATCCCGGACAACAGCATGAAAATGATCCACCCGGCAGTACCACGACATTAGGCCTTTTTGCCTGGGCAGTTGCATTCATCGTCTTTGCTGCATTTTTTAACTACACAACGCGCCTTTATTATGCGTTAAAATTTGCAGTGGCGATGGCTGTTGCCAATATGGGTTATCAGGCTTTATGTTTGTATATCGATAACAGCTTTGCGATTACCAGAATATCGCCACTCTGGGCAGGGCTGATTGGTGTCTGTACGTTTATTGCCGCGTTACTATGGACGAGTAAACGGTAAAAGAGGCAGTAAAGTTCGCGTGTATTATGCCGGATGCGGCGCGAACGCCTTATCCGGCCCACAAAACCCGCAAATTCAATTAATTGCGCCCCTTCACAGGCCTGACAAGCGTAGCGCATCAGGCAATTTTTCCCGCTTTATAATCCCTTCAGCAACTTTTCAACAAACTCTGGCACCACCTGGCTTGCCGGACCGTAATATTTCTCGGCAAATTCATTACCAACCTGACTCGGTTCAAGATTCAGTTCCACGGTGTGCGCGCCATGCAGTTTCGCTTCGTGAACAAACCCAGCCGCCGGATAAACATGCCCCGAAGTACCAATGGCAATGAAAACATCGGCCATCGACAACGCCATATAAATTTCATCCATACCGAGTGGCATTTCGCCAAACCACACTACGTGCGGGCGCAAGGGTGCCGGGAACTGGCAACAATGGCATTTATCTTCTGGCGTAACATCTCCGGTCCAGTCGAGGACCTGGCCACTTTGCGAACAACGTACTTTCAGCAGTTCCCCATGCATATGAATGACATTGGTATTACCTGCGCGTTCATGCAGATTGTCGATATTCTGCGTCACCAGCAAAAAGCGATCGCCGAGAGCATCTTGCAGTTTCGCCAGCGCAAGATGTGCAGCGTTAGGCTGAATTTCTGGCTGCTGCAACTGTCGACGACGGGCGTTATAAAACGTTTGCACCAGTTCAGGATCGCGATCAAAACCTTCCGGCGTTGCCACATCTTCAACCCGATGTTCTTCCCACAGGCCATCTGCGGCGCGAAAGGTACGAATACCTGATTCCGCAGAAATCCCTGCCCCTGTCAGTACGAGTACTCTTGGTTTTTCCATTGCTTCCGGCACCACTTTATCTCTGAAAAAAATACGCTGACGCAAACGCTCGCGCAGGCGGCGTTTATTTTTACGAAAACGACTTAACCGATGACCCCGACGCGATAGCATAGCAACCTCTGTTGATTAATCGGTTAGATGTAGGAAGGCCGCACCACGCATTCCTCCCGCATCACCGTGGCGCGCGCGTTCAATGCGCGGAACACGAGCTACAGGTAAGAGATGACGAGGCAACCTTTCCGCCAGTTGCGTTGTGATTGCCGGGAAATTCGATAAGCCACCACCAATGACGACCAGGTCAGGGTCAACAATGGTCAGGATATTTCCCAGACAAACCGCTAATAAATCCAGATAACGCTCAACGTGCGCCCTTGCCTGCTCATCGTCTTGATCATAAAGCGCAATGATCTCAGGAGCCTGCAACGGTTGATGATAATAGTGTTGATACAGCCACGCAAAACCGCGACCAGACAGATAATTTTCAATGCAGCCATGCTGACCACAGCCGCAGCGGCGTAACGGGAAATCCAGCCCCATCATGGTTAACGCATCAACCGGCAGACGCATATGGCCAAACTCGCCGGTAATATAGCTTTTACCGGTAATTGGTTTACCGTTGAAAATCAGCCCGCCGCCAACGCCGGTGCCGAGAATCAACCCCATCACCAGTGGATATTGAGTAAATTCATCATCCCATGCTTCAGAAAGGGCAAAACAGTTGGCATCGTTATCAAGGCGTACATCGCGATCAAGACGTGCGCTCAGGTCGGCACGCAGCGGTTTACCGCTGGCAGCAGGGACATTGGCGGCATACAGCGTACCATCTTCTGTTTCCGGCATACCCGGAATACCAATACCGACAGAACCTTTACAGCCAAAACGTTGGTCAGCTTCGGCTACCAGCTCGCACACTGCATCTAAAAATGCGTCATAGCTGTCACGCGGTGTCGGCACCCGCTTTTCCCACTGCAACTGCCGACCGCTATCAAACACGCCTAGCGCAATTTTTGTTCCACCAATATCAAACCCGTAATACATTGCCGCTCCTTGTTTTAATGTACTGCCTTTACTGGCCGCTAAGGACTCGCGCAGGGTCAATATTACTGGCGCGCCGCGCCGGATACCAACTTGCCAAAAGACTCAGCAACAATGCTGTGACCAGTACGTAGAAGACGTCCAGCCAGTGCAATTCCGATGGCAGGAAGTCAATAAAATAGATATCGCTGGAGAGGAACTGATGGCCGATCAGCTTTTCAATCCACTCAATAATCGGGGTAAGTTGCAGTGAAACAACTACGCCGATAATCACACCACACAGGCTGCCGAACAGCCCTGCCAGCAATCCATACCAGACAAAGATGGCGCGAATTAAACCATCTTTCGCCCCCAACGTTCTTAATACTGCGATATCGCCACTCTTGTCTTTCACCGCCATCACTAAGGTGGAGACGATGTTGAAACAGGCCACACCAATCACCAGTACCATCGCCAGATACATAATGGCGCGGATCATCTGAATATCGCGATACATATAGCCGTAAGTACCAATCCAGCTTTTAATATAAACATAGCTGTTGGTCACTTCACCCGCATCGCGTACCAGCTTATTGGCGTTGAAAACATCCGTCATTTTAAGGGCAATACCTGACACGCTGGAACCCATATCAAGATATTGCTGAGCATCGGCCAGCGGGATCATGGCAAAACTGTGATCGAGTTGACCACTCAACTGCAAAATACCGGCAATGTGCAAACGCACACGTTTTGGCTGCATCAGTTTATGCTCGGGATTCGAATTTGGGATCATAATCGACACCCAATCCCCCTGCTTCACTTTCAGCGCATCCGCCACGCCTTTGCCGATGATAATTTGCTGTTCGCCCGCTTTAAAATTGCGCCAGGCATCCCCCTGAACAAACGAGGGTAATGCGCTCAGACGCTGTTCCTGTTGCGGGTTAACGCCCTTCACCTGAATTGCGCGCAGATTCGCGCCACTTTCCACCAGCCCGGTGAAATTGATATACGGCGCAGCGGCGGCAATGCCCGGCACTTTCTGCACGTTATCCAGTGCTTCCTGCCAGTTGGTCCACGGCTGATCTACCGCCTCAATTTCACCGTGCGGTACTACCGCCAGAATGCGGTTATTCAGTTCGCGTTCAAAGCCGTTCATCGCGCTTAAGCCGACGATCAATACCGCCACGCCGAGGGCAATGCCAATGGTAGAAATGACGGAGATCAACGACACCATGCCGCCGCGTCGCCGTCCGCGGCTAAAACGCAGGCCAATCAATAACGATAAAGGCATCGCCATTACTCCGCCCCCATCAGGCTCAGTTCCGCCGTCAGACGTCCATCACGCATTTCTAGTTGGCGGCTCATACGTTTCGCCAGTTGCAGGTCGTGAGTAACCACCAGGAAGGCGGTGCCCTGCAAGCGATTCAATTCCCCAAGCAACTGGAAGATGCTGTCGGCGTTACGTGCATCGAGGTTACCAGTAGGTTCATCCGCCAGTACCAGCCGCGGGTTATTGACCAGCGCACGGGCAATCGCCACACGCTGGCGTTCGCCGCCAGAAAGTTCAGATGGGCGGTGATTCGCACGATGCTCCAGCCCCACCGCTTTTAACATCTCCAGCGCACGGCTGTTGATTTCAGCGGGCTTTTTCTTGCCAATCAACAGCGGCATAGCCACGTTTTCCAGGGCGGTAAAATCCGGCAGCAGGTGGTGAAACTGATAAATAAATCCCAGCTTCTGGTTGCGCAGTTCTGCTTTCGCCGCCGAAGACAGTTTGCTCATCGGTTGACCGTTAAAGATCACATCGCCGGAGGTTGGCGTATCCAGCCCGCCTAACAGGTGCAGCAAGGTGCTTTTACCGGAACCAGAGCTGCCGACGATCGCCATCATTTCACCTTCGCCCACGCTGAAACTGACATTGTGCAGTACATCGGTTTGCACACTGCCTTCCTGATAGCGTTTGCACAGGTTGTCGCATTGCAACAGGATCTTATTCATAACGTAAAGCCTCAGCGGGTTGAGTGGCGGCAGCGCGCCAGGAAGGGTAAAGCGTAGACAGCAGTGCGATAGCCATCGCCACCAGCGCAATAACAATGACCTGTAAAGGCTCGATAGCGACCGGCAGCGCCGCGCCATCAAGCAGGACGCCGATTATCGGCATCAGATTATTCAACTGGCTGGCAAGCAGTGCGCCAAGCGCCGCTCCGAGGATCGCACCGATAATCCCGGCGCTGGCCCCTTGCACCATAAAGACCATCATGATTTGCCGCGGTGTCAGCCCCTGAGTCTGAAGAATGGCCACTTCGCCCTGCTTCTCCATCACCATCAGCCCCAGCGAGGTAATAATGTTAAACGCCGCAACGGCGACAATCAGGCTCAGCAGTAAGCCCATCATATTTTTTTCCATGCGTACGGCCTGGAACAGCTCGCCTTTACGGTCACGCCAGTCCTGCCATTTGCTGCCTTCAGGCAGTTTTTGCTGACTTAATGAGTCGACTTTCAGCGGCTCATCCAGCCACAAACGCCAGCCGGTAATATTGCCTGCCGGATAACGCATCAGACGCGAGGCATCCTCAATATTCACCAGCATTTCATAGCCATCGACTTCACTGTTGGCGGCGAAAGTGCCAATCACATTGAACAGGCGCTGACTTGGAATACGCCCCATCGGCGTGAACTGGCTAGCAGATGGCACCATCACGCGGATTTGATCACCGCGATTGACGCCCAACTGTGAGGCAAGCTGTTCACCGAGGATGACATTATATTTCCCCGGCTCGAGGTCAGTTTGTTTCACATTGACCAGATACGGCGTTAGTGGATCTTTTTGCGCCGGGTCGATACCCAGCATCACCCCGACCGCCACGCTGCGCGCGCTTTGCAGTACCACATCACCGGTAGTAATAGGTGCGACGCGATTAACGCCGTCCAGTTTGACTGCCGTTTCCGGGAGTTGCTGCGGGTTAAGAGAGCCATGCTCAGAAGAGAGAATTGCCTGTGGCATCAGGCCAAGGATGTTGTTTTGCAGCTCGCGCTCAAAGCCGTTCATCACTGACAATACTGTGACCAGCGCCATCACCCCGAGGGTAATGCCGATGGTAGAAAGCCAGGAGACGAAACGACCGAAGCGATCCGCTGCACGCCCACGCATGTAACGCAGGCCAATAAATAGAGCGACAGGTTGGTACATGAAATCCGTCTGGTTGCTGTAGCAAAGACACGAGTATATAAGCGAAAGCAGGATGGGTAAACGTCTGAACTGTAAGTGATCGTCAGGGCTAATCTGAAAAGTACCAGCAAATCAATCGGCTAAAGTGCCTCATTTTATCATCGGCCATGTGGCCTGATCTTTATCTGAAAAATAACCAAATACAGACAGATACGCATTACACCACGCAACTCGCCCCGCAGGATTAACAGCATGTTAAATAAAAAGAGCGTGTTGTCCTGATGAAACAAAAAGAGCTATGGATTAACCAGATCAAAGGGTTATGTATTTGTCTGGTAGTGATTTATCACTCGGTCATTACCTTTTATCCGCATCTGACCACTTTTCAGCATCCGTTATCGGAAGTCCTGAGCAAATGCTGGATCTATTTCAATCTTTACCTTGCACCCTTTCGTATGCCGGTTTTTTTCTTTATCTCTGGCTATTTGATTCGCCGCTATATCGACAGCGTACCGTGGGGAAATTGTCTCGATAAACGCATCTGGAACATCTTCTGGGTGCTGGCGCTTTGGGGCGTGGTGCAGTGGCTGGCGTTAAGTGCGCTGAACCAGTGGCTGGCACCTGAGCGCGATTTAAGCAATGCCTCCAATGCCGCTTATGCCGATTCCACCGGTGAGTTCCTGCACGGGATGATCACCGCCAGCACCAGCTTGTGGTATCTGTATGCGTTAATTGTCTATTTCGTGATATGTAAAATTTTTAACCCCCTGGCCCTGCCGTTATTTGTTCTGTTTGTACTGATGAGTGTGGCTGTTAATTTCGTACCCACACCGTGGTGGGGAATGAACAGTGTGATCCGCAATTTGCCTTATTACAGCCTTGGCGCATGGTTTGGCGCAACATTAATGACCTGTGTTAAAGCGGTACCGTTGCGCCGCCATCTGCTGATGGCTTCTTTGCTGACCGTTCTGGCGGTCGGTGCCTGGTTGTTTAATATCTCGCTGCTGTTGTCGCTGGTATCGATTGTGGTAATCATGAAGCTGTTTTATCAGTACGAGCAGCGTTTCGGTATGCGTTCCTCCAGCCTGCTGAATGTGATTGGCTCCAACACCATTGCTATCTATACCACCCATCGCATTCTGGTAGAAATATTCAGCTTAAGCCTGATTCCGCAAATGAACGCGGTACGCTGGTCGCCGCAAGTCGAACTGACGCTCCTGCTGATTTACCCCTTTGTCAGTTTGTTGATTTGTACTGTTGCGGGCTTGCTGGTAAGAAAACTTTCACAGCGCGCATTCAGCGATCTGTTGTTCTCCCCGCCTTCTCTGCCCGCTACCGTCAGTTACTCCCGCTAAGCCATCGCCCCAGCCGGGGCGATTCAATTTGCTAAACCATGTCGATTACGGATAATGAACAGCATTGCTTATCAGAGATATGCCCCATATGTTGAGGCATATCCTAACGAGAATCTGACAACCGTTATGCCTGAACAATATCGTTATACGCTGCCCGTCAAAGCGGGTGAGCAGCGTCTGCTGGGCGAGTTAACCGGCGCTGCCTGCGCGACGCTGGTAGCAGAAATTGCCGAACGTCACGCCGGTCCGGTGGTACTCATTGCACCAGATATGCAAAATGCTCTGCGTTTGCATGATGAAATCAGCCAGTTCACCGATCAGATGGTGATGAATCTGGCGGACTGGGAAACCCTCCCTTACGACAGTTTTTCGCCTCATCAGGACATTATCTCCTCGCGTCTTTCCACCCTTTACCAGTTACCATCGATGCAGCGTGGCGTACTGATTGTTCCGGTGAATACGCTTATGCAGCGCGTTTGCCCGCACAGCTTTCTCCACGGTCATGCGCTGGTGATGAAAAAAGGTCAGCGCCTGTCACGAGATGCATTACGAACCCAACTGGACAGCGCCGGTTATCGCCATGTTGACCAGGTGATGGAGCACGGCGAATACGCCACGCGCGGCGCGTTGCTGGATCTCTTCCCGATGGGGAGTGAGCTGCCTTATCGTCTTGATTTCTTTGATGATGAAATCGACAGCCTGCGGGTGTTTGACGTCGATAGCCAGCGCACGCTGGAGGAAGTAGAAGAGATCAATCTGCTTCCCGCGCACGAATTTCCGACCGATAAAGCGGCAATTGAACTGTTCCGCAGCCAGTGGCGTGATACCTTCGAAGTGAAGCGCGACCCGGAACATATTTATCAGCAAGTGAGTAAAGGCACATTACCTGCCGGGATCGAGTACTGGCAGCCGCTATTCTTCAGCGAACCGCTGCCGCCACTGTTCAGTTATTTCCCTGCCAATACGCTGTTGGTGAATACTGGCGATCTGGAAAACAGTGCCGAACGTTTCCAGGCTGACACGCTCGCGCGTTTTGAGAATCGCGGCATCGACCCAATGCGCCCACTGTTGCCACCACAATCGCTCTGGCTGCGGGTGGATGAGCTCTTCTCAGAGCTGAAAAACTGGCCCCGTGTGCAGCTAAAAACTGAACATTTACCGACAAAAGCAGCGAATGCCAATTTAGGTTTCCAGAAACTGCCAGACCTGGCCATTCAGGCACAACAAAAAGCGCCGCTGGATGCGCTGCGTAAGTTCCTCGAGTCTTTCGACGGTCCGGTGGTGTTCTCGGTAGAAAGTGAAGGCCGCCGTGAAGCGTTGGGTGAACTGCTCGCGCGAATTAAAATTGCTCCGCAACGCATTATGCGTCTTGATGAAGCCAGCGACCGTGGGCGTTATCTGATGATTGGCGCTGCAGAGCATGGTTTTGTCGATACGGTACGTAATCTGGCGCTGATTTGCGAAAGCGATCTGCTCGGTGAACGCGTTGCCCGTCGTCGTCAGGATTCTCGCCGCGCCATCAACCCCGATACACTGATCCGTAACCTTGCGGAGCTGCATATTGGTCAGCCGGTGGTCCATCTGGAGCACGGCGTCGGTCGTTATGCCGGAATGACCACGCTCGAAGCTGGAGGCATTACTGGCGAGTATTTGATGCTCACCTATGCCAACGACGCCAAACTGTACGTTCCGGTGTCGTCACTGCATCTGATTAGCCGTTACGCGGGTGGCGCAGAAGAAAACGCACCACTGCATAAACTTGGTGGCGATGCCTGGTCCCGCGCGCGGCAGAAAGCGGCGGAAAAAGTGCGTGATGTGGCGGCGGAATTGCTGGATATCTACGCGCAACGCGCCGCCAAAGAGGGCTTCGCGTTTAAACACGATCGCGAGCAGTATCAGTTGTTCTGCGACAGCTTCCCGTTTGAAACCACGCCGGATCAGGCGCAGGCCATTAATGCGGTGCTTAGTGACATGTGTCAGCCGCTGGCAATGGATCGTCTGGTGTGCGGCGATGTTGGCTTTGGTAAAACAGAAGTGGCGATGCGCGCCGCTTTCCTGGCGGTAGATAACCACAAACAGGTGGCGGTGCTGGTGCCTACCACCCTTCTCGCGCAGCAGCATTACGACAACTTCCGCGACCGTTTCGCCAACTGGCCGGTACGTATCGAAATGATCTCCCGTTTCCGCAGCGCCAAAGAGCAGACGCAAATCCTTGCGGAAGTGGCGGAAGGGAAAATCGATATTCTGATCGGTACGCACAAACTGCTGCAAAGTGACGTCAAGTTTAAAGATTTAGGCCTGCTGATTGTCGATGAAGAACACCGCTTCGGGGTGCGTCATAAAGAGCGCATTAAAGCGATGCGCGCGAACGTGGATATTCTGACGCTTACCGCAACGCCGATCCCACGTACGCTGAATATGGCAATGAGCGGAATGCGCGATCTGTCGATTATCGCCACGCCGCCCGCCCGTCGTCTGGCAGTTAAAACCTTTGTCCGTGAGTATGACAGTCTGGTGGTCCGGGAGGCGATCCTGCGTGAAATTTTGCGCGGAGGACAGGTTTATTATCTCTACAATGATGTGGAAAACATCCAGAAAGCCGCCGAACGGCTGGCAGAACTGGTACCTGAAGCGCGGATTGCCATCGGTCACGGGCAAATGCGTGAGCGCGAACTGGAACGGGTGATGAATGATTTCCATCATCAACGTTTCAACGTGCTGGTTTGTACCACCATTATCGAAACCGGGATCGACATTCCTACCGCCAACACCATTATCATTGAACGCGCGGATCACTTCGGCCTGGCACAGTTGCACCAGTTGCGCGGTCGCGTCGGGCGTTCGCACCACCAGGCATATGCATGGCTGCTGACGCCGCATCCAAAAGCGATGACTACCGATGCGCAAAAACGTCTTGAAGCGATTGCCTCGCTGGAAGATCTCGGTGCAGGTTTTGCGCTGGCAACGCACGATCTGGAGATCCGCGGCGCAGGTGAACTGCTTGGCGAAGAACAAAGCGGCTCAATGGAAACCATCGGTTTCTCGCTGTATATGGAGTTGCTGGAAAACGCCGTCGATGCGCTGAAAGCCGGACGCGAGCCGTCGCTGGAAGATCTCACCAGCCAGCAAACAGAAGTCGAGCTGCGGATGCCGTCGCTATTGCCAGATGATTTCATCCCTGACGTGAACACGCGTCTGTCGTTCTACAAACGTATTGCCAGCGCCAAAACGGAAAACGAACTGGAAGAGATCAAAGTCGAGCTTATCGATCGCTTCGGCCTGCTGCCGGATCCGGCGCGTACCCTGCTGGATATTGCCCGTCTGCGCCAGCAAGCGCAGAAACTGGGGATCAGGAAGCTGGAAGGTAATGAGAAAGGCGGCGTGATCGAATTTGCCGAGAAGAATCACGTTAATCCGGCCTGGTTGATTGGTTTGCTGCAAAAACAGCCGCAGCATTACCGCCTTGATGGTCCGACGCGTCTGAAGTTTATTCAGGATTTGAGCGAGCGGAAAACGCGTATCGAATGGGTACACCAGTTTATGCGTGAACTGGAAGAGAACGCGATCGCTTAATGGTAAATCGGGGGCGTTTCTGCGCCCCCATCTGCAATATTTACAAATTCTTTGCACTTCCCTGCATTATCCGACACTGTCACCCTCCATAATTCAGACTTACCTTTTTATTACAATAACCTTATATTTATTATGGACTTTGGTGATGATCAAAACGCGTTTTTCTCGCTGGCTAACATTTTTTACGTTCGCCGCTGCCGTGGCGCTGGCGCTACCGGCAAAAGCCAACACCTGGCCGCTGCCGTCAGCAGGCAGTCGTCTGGTTGGTGAAAACAAATTTCATGTTGTGGAAAATGACGGTGGTTCTCTGGAAGCCATCGCCAAAAAATATAACGTCGGCTTTCTCGCTCTGTTACAGGCTAACCCCGGCGTTGATCCTTACGTACCGCGCGCGGGTAGCGTGTTAACGATCCCGTTGCAAACCCTACTTCCAGACGCGCCGCGCGAAGGCATTGTGATCAACATTGCGGAGCTGCGTCTCTATTATTATCCGCCGGGAAAAAATTCGGTAACCGTATATCCCATCGGCATTGGTCAGTTAGGTGGTGACACGCTGACACCGACAATGGTGACCACCGTTTCTGACAAGCGTGCAAACCCAACCTGGACGCCAACGGCAAACATTCGCGCGCGGTATAAGGCACAGGGAATTGAGTTGCCTGCGGTAGTTCCGGCGGGACCGGATAACCCAATGGGCCATCATGCGATTCGTCTGGCGGCCTATGGAGGCGTTTATTTGCTTCACGGTACGAACGCTGATTTCGGCATTGGCATGCGGGTAAGTTCTGGCTGTATTCGTCTGCGGGATGACGATATCAAAACACTCTTTAGCCAGGTCACCCCAGGCACCAAAGTGAATATCATCAACACCCCGATTAAAGTCTCTGCCGAACCAAACGGTGCGCGTCTGGTTGAAGTACATCAGCCGCTGTCAGAGAAGATTGATGACGATCCGCAGCTGCTGCCAATTACGCTGAATAGCGCAATGCAATCATTTAAAGATGCAGCACAAACTGACGCTGAAGTGATGCAACATGTGATGGATGTCCGTTCCGGGATGCCGGTGGATGTCCGCCGTCATCAAGTGAGCCCACAAACTCTGTAAAGCTCGGATAAAAAAATCCCCGCGACACGGCATGTCGCGGGGAAAAAAACAAGCAGTAGCAGGCATTAATGAGGGTTAATGCTTATTTATAAATTACTGCTGTTCCATGGAGGGTATTCGGACCGGTTACAGAAGTAATACGGAAAGATTTTGCGCCCATCTCATCCGCTTTTTGCGCCAGCTGCTCTTCCAGCGATCCCAGATTTGTCCCCGCGTTAGCACTGATAGTACCGACTTTTTGTTGGCCTTCTGGCGTTGACTGAACTTCGACAGCCGCAAAGCTGGCAAATGACATGGAGCTTAAAATCGCCGCAGCGATGAGGGTTTTTACGTTTTTCATAATAGTGGCCTTATGCAGATGAATGACGTCGCAAGCAATTACTTAACGATCGATAACTAAATGATAGATGTGATCTGGATCACATACAAGATATTTTTTATAACAATCATTAATTAATTTAAAAACCTTTAAATTTCAGTTAAATAGAAAGCGATTATTTTTATGGTTTCTGGACTGGTGAACGGAGGTGATTATTTTTATAATAACCTTTCATTCACAGTCACCAGGTACAACGGCATCATGGCAACTGACTCAACACAATGTGTAAAAAAAAGCCGTGGCCGCCCAAAAGTGTTCGACAGGGATGCCGCGCTTGATAAGGCCATGAAATTGTTCTGGCAGCACGGTTATGAAGCGACTTCTCTTGCGGACCTCGTTGAAGCGACCGGAGCTAAAGCGCCCACGCTATACGCGGAATTTACCAACAAAGAGGGGTTATTCCGCGCCGTACTCGACCGCTATATCGATCGTTTTGCCGCTAAGCATGAAGCACAGCTGTTTTGTGAAGAGAAAAGCGTGGAGTCTGCGCTGGCTGACTATTTTGCTGCCATCGCCAACTGCTTTACCAGCAAAGACACTCCGGCTGGCTGCTTCATGATCAACAACTGCACCACCCTCTCCCCGGATTCAGGGGATATCGCCAATACGCTGAAATCACGCCATGCGATGCAAGAGCGCACTTTGCAGCAGTTTTTATGTCAACGACAAGCGCGCGGGGAAATCCCGACCCACTGTGACGTGACGCATCTGGCAGAATTCCTTAATTGTATTATTCAGGGGATGTCGATCAGCGCACGCGAAGGTGCATCACTGGAAAAACTGATGCAGATTGCCCGAACGACTTTGCGTTTATGGCCGGAACTGCTGAAATAGGTCGCAAAAAAAGCCCCTCAGCCTGAGCGAATGAGGGGCTAAATTGCAGAGTACAGCCTTGTTATACTTTGTTATTTAAAATCAGCTGCCCGTTGCTATCTAGCGGGATCTGCGTACCCGGATCGCGGTCCATGCGGATTTTGCCCTGCTGATCGCCAATCTTATAGGTCACATCATAACCGAGCATTTTTTCTGACTTGTCATACACCGTTTTACAACGCTGTTGCGTAGTCGTGTAAATATCGCTTTCCTGGAGAGAGCCCTGGATCTGGTTACCTGCATATCCACCCCCCAGCGCCCCCACAACAGTGGCGACATCTTTACCGCGACCACCACCAAACTGATGCCCAATCACGCCGCCAGCAACAGCGCCGAGCACCGACCCGGTAATGCGATTTTCATCCTGCACCGGTCGACGATGGGTCACTGTAACGTTGCGACACTCCTGACGCGGTGTTTTAACCGTTTCCTTGATTGGGGTTGCAGAAACAACCTGAGCGTATTGCGGGCCACGTTCAAACACGTTCAGACTGGCCACTGCCGCTACGCCCAGCGCAGCTGCGACACCAATCCCGATACCCGCCAACATTGACTTATTCACGGGAATACCTCCTTCTTTGCTGTTATGCCAATCATGCAAGCGAAGGAGAAAAGCAGCTATCAGACAGAAGATGAAAAGCGCGGGAATGGCTGGAAATACTTAGGGATTCGGAGGAGTCTGAAGGAATGCCTGATGCGACGCTTAACGCGTCTTATCAGGCCTACCGCTCGTACCATTTGTCCAGGGCGGATAAGGCGTTTACGCCGCATCCGCCAGTACAAGCCGATTAATGCAACTTCAAACGTGGACGGATAACGCGGTTAATACTCCCCACCAGCATCATTAATCCGGTTTTAAAGTAACCATGCAGCGCAATCTGGTGCATTCGGTACAGCGAGATGTATACAAAGCGCGCAATTCGTCCTTCAATCATCATTGAGCCGCGCGTCAGGTTACCCATCAGGCTACCGACGGTGGAAAAGTTCGACAGCGATACCAGCGAACCGTGATCTTTATACTGATAATTTTTCAGCGGCTTACCGTTCATCTGCGCCAGAATGTTGTTCATTGCGCAGGTTGCCATCTGATGTGCGGCCTGAGCGCGCGGCGGAACAAAGCCCCCTTCCGGACGCGGGCATGACGCGCAGTCGCCAATAGCGTATATGTCTGGATCGCGAGTGGTTTGCAGCGTCGGTTCCACCACCAGCTGGTTGATACGGTTGGTTTCAAGACCACCGATATCTTTCAGGAAGTCTGGCGCTTTGATCCCGGCTGCCCACACCATCAGATCAGCCTCAATATATTCGCCATCTTTAGTGTGCAGGCCGCCTTCATCAGCACTGGTGACCATGGTTTGCGTCAGCACGCGAACGCCAAGTTTCGTTAACTCACTATGGGCCGCAGCAGAGATACGTGGCGGCAATGCAGGCAAAATACGTTCGCCCGCTTCTACCAGCGTTACGTTCAGGGCTTCGTTGGTCAGACCTTTATAACCGTAACTGTGCAGTTGCTTGACCGCGTTGTGCAATTCAGCGGAGAGTTCTACACCCGTCGCGCCGCCGCCGACAATCGCAATGTTTACTTTGCCATTCGCGCCCAGGTTGGCGGAGTATTTCAGGAACAGATTCAGCATCTCCTGGTGGAAGCGACGCGCCTGGTGCGGGTTATCGAGGAAAATGCAGTTCTCTTTGACACCTGGTGTATTGAAATCGTTAGAGGTGCTACCCAGCGCCATTACCAGGGTGTCATAGGCGATTTTACGTTCCGGAACCAGCAGTTCACCTTTCTCGTCGCGCAGTTCTGCAATAGTGATTGTTTTCGCTTCACGATCAATATCAATTACGGAACCCAGCTGGAACTGGAAACCATGATTGCGCGCATGGGCCAGATAGCTCAACGCATCGACGCCTTCATCAAGCGAGCCAGTCGCCACTTCGTGCAGCAGCGGTTTCCACAAGTGGCTGTGGTTACGATCGACCAGCGTAATTTTGGCTTTTTTCTTGCGTCCCAGCTTATGCCCCAGCTGTGTTGCCATTTCCAGCCCACCAGCACCGCCGCCGACAATCACAATTTTTTTCAATGGCGTAGTCAACGTGACCCCCTTAAATTTATTAACCAATTGTTAATTAATGGTTATTAACATAGCTCTTAATTAACAACAGGTTACAGCAATGAAAATGTTCTTCGCTATTGAGAATAACATGAATGGTGCATTGGTCATACCAAAATTGATGTTAATCAAGTTTTGTTGCTGAAAAGATAGGCGACTTTACCGGGTGAGATCAAAAAACAGAGTTTGTTGTTTATTATTTGAGCTGATTTGTGAGAATGATATAGAGTGAGGTGTGTATGGAGGGCGTTCGGTAGGCCTGATAAGAGGCGCATCAGGCATTGATGCTCGACTGTCGGATGCGGCGGAACGCCTTATCCAACCCACAGAATCCGTCGCATCAGGTACCGGCAAGGTTACCTGATGCGACGAGGGCATTTACCCGAGGGTTTTGAACGCTTTAATGCGCTGTAAATGCGGGGAGATATTCTTGAATTTGTGCGTCTGCTCTTCGTCCCAGACAATCTCGTAATAATGATGCAACTCTTCAGATGTCCGCTGGCTGTTAAGCGCTTCATCATTACGCGACAAAATCACCAGGCAACGATCGCGATTCTTCTCACGGAAGTTGGTCACACACTTAGTGGCAATATCGGCATACTCTTCCGGGCGATCAATCTTCCCTTCCATGTTCTCATAAGGGAACAAATTGGGGTTGAAGATCACCTGGCGGATATCACAGAGAAAACCAATCCGCTCAGCCCAATAACCGCCCAGACCAACACCACAAATGAGCGGGCGCTCGTCGACGTTCAGTTGCAACATTTTGTCCACTTCTTTGAGCAAATGCTGCATATCATGTTTCGGATGCCGCGTACTGTAGCTTATTAGCCGTACATCCGGGTCAATAAACTGCAATTGTAAGACTTTCTCGTGGTTACCCGGACTGTTAGAGTCAAAACCGTGCAAATAGATAATCATCGCTTCCTCACATAAGCCAGGGTTAATGACCTGCCTTCTCTTCCTGCCAGCGTTCATGTAACTGATTCAGACGGGCGCTGATCGCTTTCCAGCGAGCCGAGTCCATCAGTTCCTGTCGCGAAAATGAACCTTTATGATACAAACGTGTAACACGTTCTGCCTTGATCGGTGACAGATTATCTAACACGCTGACGGCCCCTTTACGATTATTGCAGACCAGGATCATATCGCAACCTGCATCCAGTGATGCCTGTCCACGCTCGGCATAACTGCCCATAATCGCTGCGCCTTCCATCGATAAATCGTCAGAGAAAATCACGCCGTCAAAACCCAATTCCTGACGCAAAACGGTTTTCAGCCAGTAGGGAGAACCGCTCGCCGGACGCGGATCAACATCACTGTAGATCACATGCGCAGGCATAATGGCGTCGAGTTTATTTTCGCGGATTAAGGAACTGAAGACCGACATATCTTTAGCGCGAATCTCCGCTTGCGGACGTGGGTCGCACGGTGTTTCTTTGTGTGAGTCTGCCGTTACTGCACCGTGACCTGGGAAGTGTTTCCCGGTAGTTTTCATTCCGGCTTCATGCATACCATCAATAAACCGGCTGGCAATTGCCAGGGCTTTTTGTGGATCGGCATGATAAGAACGCTCGCCAATCGCCGCGCTGATATGCCCGACGTCCAGCACTGGCGCAAAGCTGATATCAATATCCATAGCAATCATTTCGCTGGCCATCAACCAACCTGCCTCTTGCGCCAGTTTTCCGCCTTCTTCCATTCCCAACAGCGCAGCGAATGATTGTGCCGCTGGCAAGCGGGTAAAACCTTCACGAAAACGCTGCACGCGTCCACCTTCCTGATCTACCGCCACCACCAGATGATTGCGCGATGCTGCGCGGATCTGGCGCACCAGTTCACGTAACTGGGCAGGATCATGATAGTTTCGCGTAAAGAGAATCAGCCCTCCCACCAGCGGATGCGCCAGTATTTCACGCTCTTCCGCGTCCAGTTCGTAACCTTCGACATCCAACATTACTGGACCCACACTGCTCTCCTTATTGTTTTATTAATAGCTGCCGCCAGGTGTCATCGGCCAGCCTGATAAATTGTTGATCGCCGGTTTGTCGCCAGCGGTACTCAAACCACCCTGCTTTGAGCATCAGCAGCCAGGGAAACCATCGCCTGACCTGACGCCATAATTGCGCCGGATAAATCTTCGCGCGAGTGGCATAGTCATTGACCAATTGCCGATGCTGGTCAGTATTTTCCACCCACACCGCCGCCAGTTCCAGCGCGATATCACCATCTCCGGCATACTCCCAGTCGATGAGTTTTAACCCTGACGCGCTATGCACTAAATTTCCGGCGTGGACATCCATATGCAATGGACTTAAGCGTAAAAGCCGTGGTTCCCGCGCTTTGCGCAGACGTTTTAACATTCGCAGCCAACCCACTGTCCGCCGCGCCGGATCGCTTTGCTGCCAGTACAGTTCCAGTAACGGCAACAGCGTTATTCGCCAGCCAAAACGCGGTTGTTGATGTAGATAATACAGCAAGCCTGCCAGTTCGTTGGTATCCGGCAAATACGTTTTTACCTCGCCGGGCAGATAGTCAACCACCATCCAGTCACGGAGATATAAATGCGGCTTCGGTGCAATGCATGCGGGTAGTTGTGATAAAGCCCGATACTGGCGCAAGAACGCGGACTGCGGCGCATCAGGATCGTGCGGCTGACGCACAACAAAACGCTGGCCCTGATGTTCAATGAGAAAACTCCCGCCACTAAGCCCACTATTAAACGTCGTGACGGGATGAAACTGCGGGAAAAAACGCGACAGCAATTCGTCGCGCGTGAGGGGATTATTGCTGCGAAACGGCACCTTTACCTGACCAGATAATTTCGCCCGTCTGCACCAGCATCAGCTGCATTTGTAGGGTCGGAGCGTTAACGTTGCCAGAGGCGCTGGAGTACAGCACGTAATGAGCGCCAACATTGCGGGCAATGCCTATGGCTTTACTACGGGTGCCTAAACTGTCCTGCGGCGACAAACCTAATTGTTGCTTAGCCATCGACAGCTGCTGGGCGGAAACCAGGGTAAATTTACCGTTATTAGCCAGCGCATTTCGCAGCGTTTCGGTCGCTTCTGCGGCATTCAACGAACCGTTAGTACGGTTGTTAACGCTATCAACCAGCAGGACGCTACCCGCAGTCACGCCATCAGCCCCAAGCATCTTACTGACCATCGGCTGCATTGCGCCATTCCAGTCATAATGGCGAATATGCGGCGCAGGCGGTGCAGTTTGATCTTCGTGCTCAATTGGGCCTGGCTGCTGCGGTATCGTCGGCACCGATGGCACTGTGGGGACAGGCTGTTGTGGCTCGGCTGGTTGTTCCGGCGCTGGTTTCACTTCTTCTACCGGTGCAGGTTCACGTTGCCCCACACACCCGGCAAGAAACATCGCCAGCGCGGTAATCAAGGCGTAGCGACTCATTTTTGTCATCAAGATTCACCCCTTACAAATATAGATAAAGTCTGACTTTGTGCGCCCCCAGAAAATTGGCGCTGCCGTACAGCGTGACCGCCGAATGTGCGGGAATGGTAACGCTGCGTGGCCTTTCCAGAGGATGCATCTCCAGCCCTCTGGCGTCATACCAGTAAAAACGATAATGAACGGTAACGGGTTCTTGCCTTTCGTTATAAAGCGTTGAGGATGCTGAAGGTTGAATATCAGATGTCGAAAGGACGGGCTTTTCTGCACTGATGCCCGCAGCCAATAAAGATGACTCCATCACCAGCGATTGCTCATCATTCACCGGAATTTCCGGATGTGAACGACAGCCCACCAGCACTAACAACGCCAGAGACACCAGCCCAAAGCATCCTTTTCTCATCGTTACAGACCTTTATGCGCCAGCATTGGTCCCAGCGGACGGCCACCCAACAAGTGCATATGGATGTGGTAAACCTCTTGTCCGCCATGGCGGTTGGTGTTCATGATCAGACGATAGCCATCTTCGGCAATACCTTCTTGCTCAGCAATTTTTGCCGCTACGGTGATCATGCGTCCCAGCGCCTGCTCATGCTCAGCTGACACGTCGTTCACAGTCGGAATGAGGATATTCGGAATGATCAGAATATGCGTTGGCGCTTGCGGCGAAATATCGCGAAACGCCGTTACCAGATCATCCTGGTAGACGATATCGGAGGGGATCTCACGACGAATAATTTTGCTGAATATAGTTTCTTCTGCCACGACATTTTCCTTTTTCAAATAGCCATGCGTTGCGCCATGCTACGCCGCGCCACACTGCGAGTATAGAGTATGGTCGAGTTAAACCTGCTCTTTCAACCTTAACTCACGATTTCTTAAGCAAAAAACCGTTTTGCTGCCGTATATATCGCCATTATTCCCATTTCTGCCTGCGAATGCGCTGAAAAGACATTTTCTGTTTGGTTTACACACTAAATATGAATGCGTATATTTCTCATTTGCATTTACATACAAAATTATTCGCACACTAAATATAACCGCTCATCACCCTGCTCCGGCATGAGCCTGACGCCAACATAAACCAAGAGATTTCAAATGCTTTCGACACAATTTAACAGGGATAATCAACATCAAGCCATCATCAAACCGTCACTCCTTGCCGGTTGCATAGCACTGGCACTATTACCTTCCGCTGCTTTTGCTGCACCAGCCACTGAAGAAACGGTGATTGTTGAGGGTTCAGCCACAGCCCCAGATGATGGCGAAAATGATTACAACGTAACGTCTACCTCTGCGGGTACCAAAATGCAGATGACTCAACGTGATATTCCTCAGTCGGTCACTATTGTTAGCCAGCAGCGGATGGAAGATCAGCAGTTACAAACGCTGGGCGAAGTGATGGAAAACACGCTGGGGATCAGCAAAAGTCAGGCGGATTCCGATCGTGCTCTTTATTATTCCCGCGGATTCCAGATCGATAACTATATGGTTGATGGTATCCCCACCTATTTTGAATCGCGCTGGAATCTGGGCGACGCACTTTCTGATATGGCACTGTTTGAACGCGTAGAAGTAGTGCGTGGCGCGACAGGCCTCATGACCGGGACGGGTAATCCATCTGCGGCAATAAATATGGTTCGAAAACACGCGACCAGTCGTGAATTTAAAGGCGATGTCTCGGCGGAATACGGTAGCTGGAACAAAGAACGGTATGTGGCGGATTTACAAAGCCCACTCACCGAAGATGGTACAATCCGCGCACGAATTGTCGGCGGCTACCAGAATAACGACTCATGGCTGGACCGCTACAACAGTGAAAAGACCTTCTTCTCCGGCATTGTCGATGCTGATTTAGGCGATCTTACGATGCTTTCAGCCGGTTACGAATATCAGCGTATTGATGTTAATAGCCCAACCTGGGGCGGTTTACCGCGCTGGAATACTGATGGCAGCAGCAACAGTTACGATCGCGCACGCAGTACCGCACCTGACTGGGCGTACAACGATAAAGAGATCAACAAGGTCTTTATGACCCTGAAGCAGCGGTTTCCTGATACCTGGCAAGCGACGCTGAATGCCACCCACTCTGAAGTCGAATTTGACAGCAAAATGATGTATGTCGATGCCTATGTAAACAAAGCGGATGGTATGCTGGTTGGGCCATACAGTAATTATGGCCCTGGTTTTGATTATGTCGGAGGCACCGGCTGGAACAGCGGCAACCGTAAAGTTGATGCGCTGGATCTGTTCGCTGACGGTAGTTATGAATTGTTTGGTCGTCAGCACAATTTAATGTTTGGTGGCAGTTACAGCAAACAAAACAATCGTTACTTCAGTTCATGGGCCAACATTTTCCCGGATGAAATTGGCAGTTTCTACAACTTTAATGGCAATTTCCCACAAACCGACTGGTCACCACAGAGCCTGGCGCAGGACGATACCACACATATGAAATCGTTATATGCTGCCACTCGTGTCACCCTTGCCGATCCGCTGCATCTGATCCTCGGCGCACGTTATACCAACTGGCGGGTTGATACGCTGACTTACAGCATGGAGAAAAACCACACCACGCCTTATGCTGGACTGGTGTTTGACATCAATGATAACTGGTCGACCTACGCCAGCTATACCTCTATTTTTCAGCCGCAAAATGATCGTGACAGTTCAGGCAAATATCTGGCACCAATCACCGGTAACAACTACGAGCTGGGTCTGAAATCGGACTGGATGAATAGCCGTCTGACCACCACGTTAGCCATCTTCCGTATTGAGCAGGATAATGTCGCTCAGTCCACCGGTACACCTATCCCCGGCAGCAACGGCGAAACCGCCTATAAAGCGGTGGATGGGACAGTCAGTAAAGGTGTGGAATTTGAACTCAACGGCGCAATTACCGACAACTGGCAGCTGACGTTTGGCGCAACGCGCTATATTGCAGAGGATAACGAAGGAAACGCCGTTAATCCTAATCTGCCACGCACCACGGTTAAAATGTTCACCAGCTATCGGTTGCCTGTCATGCCAGAGTTGACGGTCGGCGGTGGTGTTAACTGGCAAAATCGCGTGTATACCGACACCGTGACACCGTATGGCACCTTCCGCGCCGAGCAAGGTAGCTACGCGCTGGTGGATCTCTTCACCCGCTACCAGGTGACGAAAAACTTCTCGTTACAGGGGAACGTCAATAACCTGTTCGACAAAACCTACGATACCAACGTGGAAGGTTCTATTGTCTACGGCGCACCGCGTAATTTAAGCATTACCGGCACGTATCAATTCTGAATAACGCCTGTAAAAAAGGCAGCCATCTGGCTGCCTTAGTCTCCCCAACGTCTTACGGATTAGTGGTTACGGATGTACTCATCCATCTCGGTTTTCAGGTTATCGGATTTAGTACCGAAAATCGCCTGAACACCAGAACCAGCAACCACTACGCCCGCTGCGCCCAGTTTCTTCAGGCCAGCCTGATCCACTTTAGACACATCAGCAACGCTGACGCGCAGACGGGTAATACATGCGTCGAGGTTAGTAATGTTTTCTTTACCACCAAATGCAGCAACCAGAGCCGGTGCCATTTCGCTGGTACCTGTCGCTTTTGCGTCTTCAGTCGCGTCTTCACGACCCGGCGTTTTCAGATCCAGTGCTTTAATCAGCACGCGGAAGATGGTGTAGTAAACAATGGCATAACCGATACCGACGATCGGGAACAGCCACAGTTTGCTGCTGTTACCAGACAGAACGATGAAGTCGATCAGACCGTGCGAGAACGACGTACCGTCACGCATCCCCAGAAGAATACAGATTGGGAATGCCAGGCCTGCCAGAATCGCGTGGATGATGTACAGGATCGGCGCAACGAACATGAAGGAGAACTCGATCGGCTCGGTGATACCGGTCAGGAACGAGGTCAGCGCCGCGGAGATCATAATACCGCCCACTTTCGCGCGGTTTTCTGGTTTAGCAGAGTGCCAGATAGCAATTGCGGCAGCTGGCAGACCGTACATTTTGAACAGGAAGCCACCAGACAGTTTACCCGCAGTCGGGTCACCCGCCATATAACGCGGAATGTCGCCGTGGAAAACCTGACCTGCTGCGTTGGTGTATTCACCAATCTGCATCTGGAAAGGTACGTTCCAGATGTGGTGCAGACCAAACGGTACCAGGCAACGTTCGATGAAACCGTAAATGCCAAACGCAACTACCGGGTTCTGGTAAGCAGCCCACTGAGAGAAGGTCTGGATTGCAGAACCAATAGGCGGCCAAATGAAGGACAGCACAACGCCAGTAAAGATGGCAGCCAGGCCTGAAATGATCGGCACAAAGCGTTTACCGGCAAAGAAGCCAAGATACTCAGGCAGCTTAATACGGTAGAAACGGTTAAACATGTACGCTGCGATCGCACCGGAGATAATCCCCCCGAGTACGCCAGTATCCGCCAGGTGTTTAGAGGCGATTTCTTCAGCAGGTAAATGCAGTACCAGTGGCGCAACCACGGCCATGGTTTTAACCATGATGCCATAGGCAACAACTGCGGCCAGCGCGGATACGCCATCGTTATTGGTAAAGCCGAGGGCGACACCGATCGCAAAAATCAGTGGCATGTTTGCAAAGACGGAACCGCCTGCTTCTGCCATAACATGCGATACAACGGCGGGCAGCCAGCTGAAATTCGCGGAACCGACGCCCAGCAGAATACCTGCGATAGGCAGTACGGATACCGGCAGCATCAGCGATTTACCGACCTTTTGCAGGTTAGCAAATGCATTCTTAAACATAATTGAGAGTGCTCCTGAGTATGGGTGCTTTTTTTACGTTCTCACGCGTGGCAAGGGGGGAGTGCCTCGCCGTGTACAGGGCATCTAAGCGCCCTTTATTTATTACACAGAGTAAAATAATTCAGTGCCGATTTGTTTGACGGCTATCACGTTTCAACTTCAGATCATTGGAGAAGTTGCACATTTTGACAAAACATATGTCACAATATTTCAAACGTGGTTATTCACCGCCCGATTTTCGGCGGTGAACTTTACTCGTTTTAGCCATTAATTACGAGCTTTAAAAAAACTCATTCAACGGATGGATTGAAGGCGGGAAGCGTTGATGTGAAACAGACGGGCGAAGTTATCGGTGGTTACCTGCGCCAGTTCTTCAACGGCAACACCTTTCAACACAGCCATGTATTCTGCAACGTCACGAACCATCGCAGGTTGATTCTCTTTTCCTCGATGCGGTACCGGCGCAAGGTAAGGTGAGTCAGTTTCCACCAGTAACCGATCCAGGGGGACATAACGCGCAGCATCGCGCAGTTGCTCCGCATTACGGAAGGTCACAATGCCGGAAAAGGAGATGTAAAATCCGAGATCCAGTAATTTACCCGCCGTTTCTCTGTCCTCTGTAAAACAGTGTAGTACGCCACCGCAATCCGTCACTTTTTCTTCGCGCAGAATTGCCAGCGTATCGGCGCGGGCGTCACGGGTGTGGACGATAACCGGCTTGTTCAGTTCACGACCAATCTGGATATGATGGATGAAGGACTCTTGCTGGCGTACTTTAGTTTCCGGCGTGTAATAATAATCCAGCCCGGTTTCACCCAGCGCTACAACGCCCTCTTCTGCCGCCAGACGACGTAAATCTTCTACATCGTAGGGATCATTCTGGTTGAGTGGATGCACGCCACAAGAAAATACGACGTTGTCACGTTCGCCTACCAGATCCCGCATATGTAAATAACCCGGTAATGTTGTGGCGACTGCCAGACAAAATTTCACATCGCGTGCGGCGGCTTTCGCCAGAACGTCATCCACGTCCTTATGCAAAGATTCATAATCCAGACCATCGAGATGGCAGTGTGAGTCGACTAAAAACATGATGTCTCTCTTAAAGATGAGGAACCGGTAGCACAACGCCCGGTTGCAGGTAATGCTCAATACGCAGTAAAAGATCGGTGATGAGAAGCTCACGGTTGATGCCTGTGACAGACATTAACTGTTCACGAATGTGGCAAACATCCCCCAGTATAGCCTGCAGGCGCGAGGGAGAAAGATGGTTTGCCAGTTCGACGACCAGGCCCGGCACATCAACATTGGTCACCTGCGCAGCGCCATGATGGCGTTTTAGCGCATCCATCAGCAACGTTGCCAGCCAGTGTAAACGCGCCGGAGCTTGTTCATGATTAAGGGCCGCCAGCAGCGAATACCAGTCGCCTGATTGCACGCTAAATGCCAGCGCCTGGCACAATGTTTCACGAGCCTGCCAGTTATCTCCCTGAAACAACGCCAGTGCCGCACCAGGTGAACCGGCGCTTAAGCGCAATGCGGCAAGTAATGCATCCTGTGACATTGTCACTTCGCGTGAAAGCCAGGTCACGGCGTACTGTTCCGGCGGCGGCGCAAGGTAATGTAACCGACAACGACTACGTAATGTTGCCAGTAAACGTTCTGGCTCGCGGGTAGCAAGGAAAAACCACGTTTCTGCTGGTGGCTCTTCAAGCGTTTTCAGCAATGCGTTAGCCGCGGCGTCGGTTAGTAAGGCAGCATCGGTTACCCAGACAACTTTCGCACCACCTAAGCGTGCGTGCTCATTCAGCTTTTCGGTGACCTCACGTACCGCATCAATGCCCAGCGCATTTTTCCCTTTTTCGGGAGCCAGGGTGTAGTAATCGGGATGTGTGCCAGCCTGCATCAACTGACATCCACGACAGTGACCGCAACTTTTGTGGCCCTGCGGTTGTTGGCAGAGTAAATAACGGCTCAGGGCGTAGATTAAAGCATCATCGCCCATGCCCGGTAACGCCTGAATGAGTAGCGCATGGTGACCTCTTCCGGCCTGATAGCTGGCTACCAGTTTTTCGAAATCAGGTCGTAACCATGGATACCATCTCATGCGTCCAACTCCTTCACCCAGTTGGTCACGGTAGTGCGGATTGCATCCATCACGGCCTCCAGCGGCTGGGTGGCATCAATGGTATGAATGCTTTTATCTTGTGCTGCCAGTTCCAGATAGCGGGCGCGGGTGCGATTAAAGAAATCGAATGACTCTTGCTCAATACGATCCAGCTCACCACGGGCGCGAGCACGTTTTAAGCCGACCTCTGGGGTGACATCAAGATAAAGCGTTAAGTCAGGGCGAAAATCCCCGAGAACAGCATCACGCAGTGTTGCCAGCATATGTTGGTCAATACCACGTCCTCCACCCTGATAGGCTTGAGTGGAGAGATCGTGGCGATCGCCAATCACCCAGGTGCCGTTAGCCAGCGCAGGTTTGATGACCGTTTCTACCAGTTGAACGCGCGCGGCATAAAACATCAGAACTTCGGCTTTATCGGTAATGACTTCATCGCCTACCGATTTGATATCCAGCACCAGGCTTCTTAACTTTTCGGCAAGTTGCGTACCGCCAGGTTCCCGAGTGAAAACCATGTCGCGGATACCCAGTTGCTCGAGCGTCTCAACCACCACGTTACGCGCGGTAGTTTTGCCTGCGCCTTCCAGCCCCTCAATGACGATATACTTACTGCGCATTTTTTTCCTTAAGCACTTTCAGATAATCCTGCACAGACTTGTTATGACTGGCAAGATTGGTATTAAACGTGTGACCACCTTTACCATCGGCCACAAAATAGAGATACGGCGTTTTTGCCGGATGCGCAGCAGCCTTCAGCGAATCCGCCCCCGGCGTCGCTATCGCACCTGGCGGCAGACCGGTAATGGTATAGGTGTTATACGCTGTCGGCGTTTCCAGGTCTGCACGAGAAAGTTTGCCATTATAACGCTCTCCCATCCCGTAAATCACGGTCGGGTCGGTCTGCAGGCGCATACCAATGCGTAAACGGTTGATAAATACTGAGGCAACCTGATCGCGTTCACTGGCAACGGCGGTTTCTTTTTCGATAATTGATGCCATCGTCACCAACTGGTTTTTATCTTTATAAGGCAGACCGTCCGCACGCCCTTCCCAGGCGCTATCGACCGCTTTCACCATTTTCTTGTGCGCTCGTTTGAGTAACGCGACATCGGTGGTATTGGCGGTATACATCCAGGTGTCTGGCCAGAACCAACCTTCAATCCACTCCGGGTTTTCCAGTTCAAGTGCCTGCGCTACGGTGGCGTACTTATCGTCGCTCAGCGTGTGCTTGATATACGGAGCCTCACGCAATTGCTTGAGGTAGTCGCTCAGACGCATCCCTTCTACCAGTCGCAGCGGGAACTGTGCTTCTTTACCGCTTTCCAACAATTTCAGCATCTCGCGCACGGTCATCTGCGGTGTAAAGCGGTAAGCCCCGGCTTTAAAGTGAGAAAGATCCGGTTCGATACGCAGCAGCCATTGGAAAACCCGTGGGCGATTGATGATCTTATCGGCATAAAGCTGTTCACCGAGCGCCAGACGTCCGGTCCCTGGCTTCAGGGTAAATATCGTCTCTTCTTTGATAAGCAATTTGCTGTCGGCAAGATGGCGAACCTTCCAGACGCCCACACCAGCGGCGATACCCAGTACCACCAGCAATAACAAGATTATCAATAACACTTTTTTCATGACTAATTCGGGCGCTCACAAAGTGGGGCTAAATATTCATATAACGTTGCTGACGAAAAGGAGACATCGCCACAGGCACGTACGGGCATCACTGGCATTAACGCATTACAAATAACCATCTCATCTGCCTGCAACGCCTCTTCCAGAGAGGCTTGCACTTCGACAAGCTGATAAGAGGATTGTGCCAGCAAACGGATACAGAATTGTCGCATAATGCCGTTAACACCTGCCTGATCCAGTCGCGGCGTATAAACTACGTTGCCCTTCCGCCAGAACAAATTAGCCGCACAGCATTCCGTAACCCACCCTTCGCTGTCAAGGACCAGCGCCTCATCAGCGTTTGTCTGCTCAAGATGAGAGCGGATCAATACTTGCTCAAGCCGATTAAGATGTTTAATACCTGCAAGATGAGGATTGCGCCCCAGCCGCACCGGGCTTAGCGCCAACGTCATCCCTTCGTTACGCAAACGGTCGTAATGTGCAGGATAAGCCGTAACGGAGAGAATCCGCGTTGCCGGTCCACTGTTCAATGTGCTGTACCCTCGCCCGCCACTACCGCGACTGATCACGACTTTCAGTACACCATTTTGCTGTTCTGCTGCCAGCGTTTTCATCTCTTGTTCAAGCTGAGGCCAGAAGTCACAGGAAATCATCAACCGCTGACAAGCATCCTGTAGTCGCTGGATATGCGCCGATAACAAACTGACTTTACCGTCGATAACTCTGGCGGTGGTAAAACAACCATCACCAAACTGCGTTGCCCGATCGCTTACTGCCAGCGATTCCTGCTTATGACCGTTAATTAAGAACATACCGGCTCCTTATCAGAGAATTGTTAGTGTGGCAGCATGTTCACTACGGAACAAGTCGGAATAAAAGCTAAGAAAAAAGGCCCGCAAGCGGACCTTTTATAAGGGTGGAAAATGACAATTTAGATCTTTTTAAAGATCAAAGAACCATTAGTGCCACCGAAGCCGAAGGAGTTACACAGAGTGTATTCCATTCCGCTAACCTGACGCGCTTCGTGCGGTACGAAATCCAGATCGCAACCTTCATCCGGGTTATCCAGGTTGATGGTTGGCGGAACAGCCTGATCGCGCAGCGCCAGGATGGAGTAGATAGATTCTACTGCACCCGCCGCACCTAACAGGTGACCGGTCATAGATTTCGTGGAGCTTACCAACACACGGCTTGCAGCTTCACCGAAGATGGTTTTCACCGCCTGCGCTTCAGCTTTATCGCCAGCCGGCGTAGAAGTACCGTGCGCGTTAACGTAGCCAATCTGACTCGCTTCAATGCCTGCATCACGCAGAGCATTTGCCATCGCCAGAGCTGCACCTGCGCCATTTTCTGGCGGTGACGTCATATGATAAGCATCGCTGCTCATACCAAAGCCGACGAGTTCAGCGTAAATTTTCGCACCGCGTTTTTTCGCGTGTTCGTACTCTTCAAGTACCAGCATACCGGCACCATCGCCCAGTACGAAACCATCACGCTCTTTATCCCACGGGCGGCTCGCCGCTTGCGGGTTATCATTGCGGGTAGATAATGCACGTGCCGCGCCAAAACCACCAACGCCCAGCGGCGTACTGGCTTTCTCTGCGCCACCTGCAACCATCACGTCAGCATCGCCATACGCGATAATACGCGCAGCATGGCCAATGTTGTGCACGCCGGAAGTACAGGCGGTCGCGATAGAGATGCTTGGGCCACGCAGGCCATACATGATAGTCAGATGACCTGCCACCATGTTCACAATCGTTGACGGAACGAAGAATGGGCTGATCTTACGTGGACCACCGTTCATCAGAGATGTGTGGTTTTCTTCGATCAGTCCGAGGCCGCCAATCCCGGAGCCAATTGCGGCACCAATGCGGGTTGCGTTCTCTTCCGTTATTTCAAGGCCAGAATCCTGCATGGCCTGAACGCCAGCGACAATTCCATATTGAATGAAGGCATCCATCTTGCGCTGTTCTTTGCGCGAGATAATGTCATCACAGTTAAAATCCTTTACTAAGCCAGCAAATTTCGTTGCATAGGCGCTAGTATCGAAATGGTCGATCAGGCTGATGCCACTCTGACCGGCAAGGAGA
>OJVV01000175.1_pt1 | contig 30775 bp, 30 predicted proteins | sample 1600271 | NCBI WGS metagenome assembly OJVV01 (sample SAMN04436850, study PRJEB24849) | human gut metagenome | biome: human gut; feature: NICU; material: stool | host: Homo sapiens | place: USA: Saint Louis, MO | collected 2011-10-07
ATATTGGACATTTTCTTATTGCCTTTGAAATAATACTAGCTTCAAAACAATCTTTATTATCCCTTAACTTAGCATTTATTTTTTTTGAATTTCTAATATACTTCCTTATTGCTTTTTTCTCCTCTTTATTCAAATTCTTTTTCCAATTCGAAAATTGCTTTTTTAAATTATTAACATGTACTACTTTAAAATGAACACTTTCATCAATTCTACTATCTATTCTATAATGTATATTTCCTCACCTTCTTACTCTATTTAATTTTTAAAGGGTATTAGGGCAATTCCCTAAAAAGGATAATGGGCTATCCATATCCAGTGCTTGCTGGTATAGTGCATTATATAAAATTAGATTGTGCATTTTTATTCTTCGTTATTACTGACCGGCTCAAATATTTACCTAATAAACTATTAGAATTACATATAATATTAAAACAGTACGCTAAATTAATATCAATACATTATGGGATATATGGTACGTTGTCTTCATCAAACAAACCGTTATATATTATTTGATAGTATTGTTTTCCATATAGATCACTGCAATATTGCGTACCCATATACTCATATGCAGTATAAGGATATTCATTATTATTTTTCCATGTATATTTAGTAATACTTACAAACAGGCTCATAACATCACTTTGACTGAATTTATTTGATGGAAATACAAAGTAGTCATATGTTTCATCACCTAATTCACTTTCATACCCGAAATTTTTAGCACTTATAACATGATATTGTTTCATTGGTATCATCTCCTTCAATTTTAATAAATAGTCGATATTTTACCTATCATATCAATTTACTATTCATTAAATTCTAATTTACCAGTTTGATAAACTGGAATTTACAATGTATTACCAAATAAATGGGATCAGTTTATACTTCGTTTGTTTTGTATATTCATAGTACCCATCTAATCCATCTTTAAGCATCCTATCCTCTAATGCTGTTCGTATTACGATGATTACAGCAGTTATTACCATACATATCCAAACACTAACATAAGGAAAAATCAAAGATAACCCAATACTATTTAATATTAGTCCACTATACGCAGGATGCCGGACAATTCTATACGGTCCTGTTGTACAAACCTTTTGATTTCTGTCACTTTGGATTCTCGCTGTAGATTCTAAAAAAGAGTTTTCTATAGTTGCTTTTGTCGAGAACCATGCTGCAAACATGGTTAAAACAATTCCTAAATAATATGCTAAATTTAAGTGCTCACTGCTTTCATACATGCCTGCTAATAAATATACTGCAAAATAATTTAATATCCAAAATACAAATAAAAGTATTTTATCCCATGTTGGAGAATCCGTATTTATTTTTCCTCGTTTTGCTAATAGTTCCTCATTTGTTTTGAACAAAATCAAACAAATTATAATGGTTGTGATGAAAAGATAAATAAAATAGAATATTCCTGCATATGTCAGTGTAAACCCTGCACCAATTAGATATAGTAAAAAACTTATTATTTTTTGAAAACCTACTCTTGCTAGATATGAATAAGACTGCTTTCTCATTGCTGTCACCTCACATAAAAATTCTAATTTATCTATGGCTATATTATCTCATTAAATAATATTGTACACAAGAAATTTAGAAGTTTAAGCATATTTTAAAATATTTTGTAACAAATAAAAATTATCTTGTATATTCTTTATTATCCATTTTTGATCTAGATTTTACTTTAGCAATACCCAGTCTCATACATAGATTATCATTAGTATCTTTATAGTATTTTGGTGGATCATCATAACAAGTGTATTCTGGCAATTTCAATTTCATAATTTCAATAATCAATGCTGTTGCTTGTCGGCCAACTTTATCAAGATCTAAATGAAAAATTATATTTTTAATTTTAGGGTGATCTATAAGGAATTGTTGTAATGCCAGTGGAATCTTGATTTCCTTGGTATCATTTCTAGGTGCATAAATACCTGTTAGCGAAAGAATATGCTCGTGATTAAATTCTTTGTTATCCTGCTCAAATAAAGTAGCTTGAGATAATACATCTATCGGTGCTTCATTGATATGAACTGTGTCACAGTCAGGATTGCTTGATTCAATGCAAAACGAATAACGTTTATCACTGCCGGTTGCATCACCTATGAAATCTTGATTAATCCCACGTAATGCTATATGTCGAGGTTTATTAGTCTTTTTGTCCCAGCCTATAAAAGCAACATTTTGATATACCTTATTTGTTGAAGGACTGAAATATTCATTTTCATATAATAGATAATGGTCAATACAATGTTTAATAATATTAAATGATATTCCTCGACTTAATAAATAATCAATAGCATTTTGATCAGTTTTTGCTCTTTGAGGAATTTGTAATTTTTTATCTCTTTCTTTTTCTGAGTAGGGGACATATTCAGGTGCTTTTACATTTATATTTTCAGCAATAATATTTGCTGCCTCTAGAAATGTATAATTGTCTACTTTAATTAAAAAATCCAATGCTGATTTACCGCCAATACCCATTGACTGCCAATTCCATAATCCATTTGAAATATGCAAACTGTCGTGATCACGTATACAATAGGTATTATGCGAAATCTTTTTTAATCTATCTGGCTGATAATTTAACAGATATGTTAATAGATCAACCTGTTTTACTTTCTTTAATATCTCTGGTTTTATATATGCCATTTTTACATAACTCCTTGTAATTATTTTTTAATGCAAAAAGGAGAATCATTTTATTGACTCTCCTTAAAGATATTTGCTCTTGCAAGCATGAGTATCATATCTTTAACTCCTCTAAAATAAGCTTCTTTCATCAGAACTTTATTTATAGAGTTATTGATTTCATGATATTCTTTTATGTTTTTTAAATCTTCATCTTCGATGTTAACTGCTTGTGATAATTCAATTTTATTGATTACTGGAAAATCTGTTAATAGCAGTTTTTTGATATACATCAGTTCCCGGTAATCACTTTGTAGCTCTGCATCCTGAATGATTTCATAGCACAATTCATCAAAATTCTCATTCAATATTGTAAGAATACTCTTATAATTTCTATCCTCTAACATTCTCCCACCTCCACCTAATACAGTACTGAAAAGGTAGGGAGATTTCAAATGTGCGATTTGTTACAGCAGATTAGTAATCATTAACCATTGCAGACATTCTGCTGATCCAATCTTATACATTTCATAAATCTCATAATTACTGATCTTATGCTGATTGTATATATAGGTTGCTAAAGCCTGTATTTCTTCTTTAGTATATATATCATTTGTTGCTTCAGCAGATTCAATAATCTCAACTAAGTTAGGGTACTGCAGTTTTATTTTTTCACATTCTTTAGTTAACCTTATATACTCCTTGCAGTTAGTTAGGCTGACTAACATCTTCTTGTCTAGCCTTTCAAAGAAATCACAAAAAGATGAAGTATTTTCTTCTAAAAACGGATCAATATATTTTATCATAAAATACCTATCATACTTAGTAACGTTATACAATCAGCAAACCCTGTTTTATAAAATTCCATATGCTCATAATCATCTATTTGTCGTTGATATTCAAGATATTTTTTTAATGCCTGCATCTGTTCCTTAGAATATGATTCCTGTGATAATTCCCTTATTTCAAAGAAGTCAAAAATAAAATAATTTTGGCGAGCAAATTGACTTGCTTTTTCATTTAACTTACGATATTTTTCACACTTTTGTTCTAATTCAGAACAACTCTTTTCATCTAAACGGTCTAAAAAAGGACTCATAAGCGTTGTATATTCTTCACTTAATAAATCAATGAACTTCATTTCTATCCACCTCCTGATTACATTATAGGAAAAGGATAGCAAAACAACAAATGTGCGATTAAAACATTTAACGCTCATAATCTTTGGATTTTGCTGATATTTCTTTTTCTGTAGAGGAATCTATTTCGTCTGCATCTATAATATTTGGTTCTTTTTCTTCTATTTTTAATTCCATTGTCAGTTTTGCAAACTCCTTTGTTTTTCTTTGCAGTTCATCTTCACGCTCAAATGGCTTTTCAGCTTCTATTTTTGCTGAGGCTAATTGATTTTTTACATCAACAAGAGCATTTTCATTTTCGAGTAACTGTTTTTCTAGTCCATCAAGAACATTATTAATTCTAATGATATTACCATATTTATCAGTACCTAAGTCAATCTGATAGCGACCATGACCTTTTAACTGAAGTTTATATTCTGCATGAAATGAATCAAAGAATACATATAATTCAAAAGAGCGATATTCACCAATAAGAATAGGGTCAGGAGAAGTAACTGTTTGACATTGTTCAATCAGTTTACTACCAGCTTCTGCCTTATCCCGAATAAAAACATTATTTAACGTCATACCAACAAAATCATCATTAGCATGTAGTGGATTTTGATTGCGTAATTCAATATCCAGTTTAAGGTGTTCAATAGTTTCTTCCAGTTGACTGATTTGCTGAGGATATTTTTTAATGATAGCATCCTGATATTCATATTTTTGATTGAGGAAACTGGCTTTTAATACATTCAGTTTATTGATTTCCTGTTCAAGATTACATCGTTCCATAATCTTAGGATCACCAGAGGCAATTGCTTTAATTTCTGCATAATTTAATACAGCTTCATCAATTTCCTCCATCACACGCTGAGGTGTTTTAGAAGTGAATACCTGTGATATAAAAGTCTGCTTTTTCTCAATTGTCTGATAGAGATAGGAATCGAAGGTTCCCTCAGTTACATATGTGTAAATAGAGGCTTCACTATTAAGATTTCCTTGTCTTGCAATTCTACCATGACGCTGTTCTAAATCTCGAGGTCTCCATGGACAGTCCAAATCATGCAATGCAACTAGACGATCCTGAATATTTGTTCCAGCACCCATTTTAGAAGTTGAACCATTAATCACACGTACCTTACCTTGTCTAACCTTACTAAATAAATCCTGCTTTTGTTTTTCGGTTTTAGCAATATGAATATGTTCAACTTCTTCTTCGGGAATTCCTTTTGCAATCAGCTTCATTTTAATATCATCATAGACATTAAACTCATTTTTTCCGTTAGGCGTAGACAAATCACAGAACATGATCTGGGTTAGATTTTCATCTTTATATTCTTTCCAAATGCGATAAATGTTATCAACACAGGCATTGACTTTACTATTAGGATTATCGGGCAATAAAGGATTAATAATTCTTTGGTCTAATGCCAATTTACGACCATCATTCGTTATTTTTAACATATTATCAATATGTGGATCTACCTTACGATTTCTAATATCTTCTGCACGATCACCGAGTGCCTTAATCATGTCTTTTTGCTCGTTGGTGGCAGGAACTGAAATGACTTCCTTGTGCATATTAGGGGTAGGTAGCTGTAACATATCTGCTGTCTGGATATCTGCAACTTCTTTAAACAGCGTCATCAATTCCGGTAAATTATAAAATCTTGAAAATCTTGTCTTTAATCTGAATCCGTTGCCCTCTGGAGTCAATTCCATAGCCGTTGTTGTTTCTCCAAAAGTAGAAGCCCATGCATCAAAGGACTCTAATCCATGTTCCTGTAACATATTGTATTGCAGATATCTTTGCATTGTATAAAGTTCTGCCATACTGTTAGCTACTGGTGTACCAGTTGCAAATACAACACCACGATAATTGGTTAATTCATCAAGGTAACGTGTTTTCATAAAAAGATCAGATGCTCTTTGTGAGTTGGTTTGAGATATTCCTGATACATTACGCATTTTCGAAAATAAAAATAAGTTCTTAAATAGGTCAGCTTCATCAACAAACATCATATCAATGCCTAACTGCTCAAAACATAAGATGTCATCTTTTTTGGAATTATCATTGAGTTTCTGCATTTTTTCTTTGAGACGCTTTTTCATTCCTTCAAGCTGTTTAACAGTATATCGTTCACCATTGTTATTTTTAACTGCTTCAATACTGTTTGTGATTTCTTCAATTTGATCTTCCATCATCTTGATTTGTCGTTCTACTGAAATAGGCATTTTAATAAACTGAGAATGAGTAACAATAACGCCATCCCATTCACCAGTTGATATTCGTGAAAAGAACTGATGACGATTATTTTTTGATAATGTATCTGTTGTTGCAACTAAAATATTGGCACTAGGGTACAGTCGATAAAAATCACTAGCAAAATCATTAATGATATTATTAGGGACAACATAAATAGGTTTACTGCAAAGTCCTAGACGCTTTGCTTCCATTCCGGCACCAATCATTTCAAAAGTCTTGCCAGCCCCAACTGAATGAGCGAGTAGTGTATTACCGCCGTAAAGGATTCTGGCAATTGCATCGATCTGATGTTTCCTTAATTGAATATCAGTATTCATACCTGTAAATGATAAATGACTGCCATCATACGTTCGATTACGAATGGAATTGAATTTTTCATTGTAAATCTTGGTTAATCGTTCACGACGGTCAGGATCAGACCATACCCACTCAATAAATCTGGATTTGATAATATCCTGTTTATCTTGAGCAATTGCTGTTTCTTTTTTATTCAAAACACGAATTTCTTTACCTTCATCATCTAATTTAGTATCAAAGATTTTGACATCTCTTAAATTCAAGGTGTTTTCGATAATTTTATAAGCATTGATACGATGTGTTCCAAAAGTTTTGGTTGCTCTAACACCACTGTCCAAACTTTTACGAGTTACATTCCATTCTTCAGTAGCTGCTAAATAGATAACATGAATATCTTTCTGTTTCCATGATGGGGTTTCCAGAAGATGAAAGATAAACTGCCTATAAACATCTGTAGGTATCCATGTTGTTCCTAATCGTAAACTGATATCACTGGCTTTAATTGGTTCAGGTTGTACTTTTTCTAAGGCTTCAACATTTGATTGATAAAGCTCTGGATTTTGCTTAGCTACTTGTTTTGCGATAGCTAGTTTTGTTCTTACATTACCTGATAGATATTCATCAGCAGTTTCATAAACTGGGATACCATTTTCATTTAGTTTCTCTGGATTAGGGAAGATAACCCCCTCTAATTTTTCAATCAGTTCATCTTTACTGAAACTTGATATCTTGCTCATGAAATCAAAGTCAACGTGGGCTTTTTCAGCGATACATACCATCAAGGCTTCACTTGCAGTATCTACGGATTGGATAACTTTTTTTGCCTTGATTGTCTGCTTATAAAAGATATCAGCCTTCTTTTTAAATGTTCTATCATCATTTAATATTTCCAATGAACAAAGAAGGCTGTAAGAACTATCATCCTGAAATGCCAGTTTATTTCCACGACTGTTAATGATTCCATAATTTTTACTGAAATCGTCATAGAGTGAATTAAGTTTTTGCTGTTCTTCATTAACTAGATGAATAGGTGCTTCGTTAGTTTGTAGATCAATTAATTCTCTCATGCAGTCACGTATACCTATCATTCCTCTTACTCTGTTTTCAGCGGTTAAGGACATATCTGAAGGATACATTCTACTGTTTTCACGATAATAAATAGTACCGTCTACAATACAGTAACTAAAGTTGCGAACAGTTGGATCAGCTGGAATTGACTGATCTTCTTCATCAGTGAACAGTATTGGTTCAGTATTTATTTTGGCTTCTATAGAATCCATTGCAATTGCAAGTGATTGTGACAGATCAACGCCTTCAATTGCTTTACAGCTTGTTGTTTTACCGTATTGTGATGTTTCTTCAACCATTGTTCCTAGAACCATTTCAGGATGTGATACAAAATAAGAATTCATTGTTAAACCATCTTCATTTGTATCTAAATAAATCCATTCAGGTTCATAAACAAGTGGTCTTTCTCTTTTTTGAAGAATTAAGATATCGCTGGTAATTCTTGTTCCTGCATTATTCATGAAGGTATTATCAGGTAAACGAACAGCACCAAGCAGTTCAGCTCTTTGGGCAATATATTTTCTAACATCACTGTTTTGCTTATCCATTGTAAACTTAGAAGTCAATAGGATAACAATACCGCCTGTTTTAACCTTGTCCAATGCTTTAGCAAAGAAGTAATCATGTATCATAAACTTGTTTTTATTGTAACGGGGATCATGAATAGGAATCTGACCAAAAGGGACATTACCTACCACTGCATCAAATAGATTATCAGGAACATCTGTATTTTCAAAAGGTTGTATTGCTATCGTTGCGTTCTGATAAAGATGTTGTGCAATCTTACCTGATATTTCATCAAGTTCAACACCATAAAAATGACAGTCCATATCATTAGGCTTCATTCCAAAGAAATGACCAATACCACATGATGGTTCAAGGATATTTCCTGTTTTCAATCCCATATCAGATAATTTATGATAAATCGATTGAATCACAATTGGTGGTGTATAAAAAGCAGTTAGAGTTGATTCTCTAGCTGCCCTGTACTGTTTGTCATTGAGGAGGTCCTTCAATTCCAAGTATTCATTTTTCCAGTTTGGCTTTGTTTGATCAAAAGCATCAGCTAATGAACCCCAGCCAACAAAACGAGATAATATTTCCTGTTCTTCAGGAGTTGCAAGCCGATGTTCTATTTCCAATTCTTTTAACAATTGGATTGCCTTTACATTAGCTTTGTATTTTTCCTTAGGACCGCCTGCACCTAAATCCATATTAGTAATAACAAAGTCATGACGTTCATCATTTGATATTTCTGGATAAAGTTTATGTGATGCAATGTCGGAAGTTGGCTGATGGACCTTATTAGGAATATTTGTAACCTCAGCGATTCCAACATCTTCAACTAATTCTTTTTGAGATGGTAAATCTTTACTGTTATTATTATGTTTGGCAACAAGAATAGAAATTCTATTTTGGGGATCACTGTCATACTGTTCTCGAAAATATTTTAAATCATCATCACTGCCATCAAAGTTTGAAATTAATCCATCTGTTCCATACTCTATTTCAGTAGGATAATTATTTAAAAAGATTCTCATTTGTTCAAGATGATATTCTTTATCAATAATGCTGTTAAGCCATTTATTGGCATACTCATTTAGTTCTTTTTCAGTATCAGTGTCAACGACTTCATTACCATTCGTCGATACTGACTGATAATAGGCAGGATTATCTTTTTCAAATGTTCTTGCACTGAATAACTGCTGATCTGTATCAAGTACAAATTCCATATTGGTATCAGTCAATAGACTGTCATCAGTTTCTAAATAATGAGTCATTGAAATACGATCATCAATGATTTCGATATCCAAAGGTAAATCATGTTTACCTGCAGTAAAACGCATAAATTCACTTTCGCCAGTAATAATCAGCGGTGCGATCTGCTTTAGAAGATTGTAGTTCTTTTGAGCAATTTCACTTTCTTTAACAAGTTGGATATTTTCTTTTCCAGTCTCCAGTATAGGAATCAATGAAGATATCTTACCTATTGGATCATCATGATAATTTTCTAAATATGAAGAAAGGGCAGTATCACTACCATCAAATGAAGTTATGTTGCCGTCATAACCGTAGGTAATAACTGTTTCTTTACCGTCACCATTAAACAGAATAGAAGTAAGAATATATTTATCATTGGCAATGTTTTTAATAAACTTATTAGCAGATTCATTCATCTGCTGTTCTTCATTGTAATCATCAACTTCTTCTTCGTTAAATAACGTTACCTTAGTTGTTTCTCCATCAGTTGTGATTTCACGAATGTTTAAAGTTTCAAGAGAATTATCTAATTTAAAAAGATATTGTTCATCATTATTATGAGTAATTATAATCATATCTTCATTAAGTGTGATTGAAATTGTACTCAGCTCTTTGGGTGAACGAAATATCATTTCAGTTGCCTGATTATTAATAATAAGCGGTGCAATTCTTTTTAAAAGGACATAGTTTTGGTAACCCAGTGTATTTCTTTCCTTATCATCTGCAACAATTAGATCTTGTTCCTGATTATCATTAACTCTCATCAATGGTCTGTTTTGGTCATAAAGGTATTCATTTCGATAGTCATGTCTAAGATCACTTTCAAAATCTTCTTTACTGATTTCCAAATCATTATCATCATACAGATTAATAACTATCTCATCTTCGTCAATCAGTTCTATTGTTCCATAAACAGGTATATGATTATGAATAATAAAAACAAAATCGCCAGTATTGTAGCGTGGCTCTTCCTGAGAAATATAAGGACGATAGGAATAACGGATTTCGTTGTCACTGCTGAGATTTGATCCTTTTTCTAAGGCAAAGTAGATACTTAACTCTTCTCTAAGCATTTTTGCAGCTGCAACAGTTTCTGTATCATCTTCTTCTATAATGACAGCATTCATGAATTTGATAAAACCTTGTAATCCTTCAATATCATTAAGTGTATCCTTTTGATTTTGTACTGCATCTTGGAAATCTTCATACTGATCAGCAAAGTCATAAGGATCATATATTTGTGCAAACTCTGCTAGTGATCTTGCTAACGAATCAAATAAATTATTAGCAGGCTCGTAAGGTGTATCAATGATAGGTGTTTTTTTCTCGTTAAAGAGGGTATAAGTCCCCTGATAAAAATCCTGTACACGATTGAAGTATTTCATCATATTTTCATAATTTTTATCAAATTCAGCAGTGTTTAATAAAGCAATCTGCATCATATCAAGGATATTAGCAGTATTGGATGGATCTTTTAATAGAGTTTTGATTTCATTGTTTTTATCCTTATCTTCCAATTGTGTGTTATATGGTCTTGGATTGTTTAGCGGTAATCGACAAAAGAATGAGTAAATATTTCTAGCAAGCACCTCTATTTCATAATCATTCATACCTGCTTTTTGTTCATCATTTAAATATTTATCTCTCTCAATGAGATAGGATAATCTTTGTTCAACATCCTTCCACTTTAACAGCACCTTAGCATATGGTTTGTTGTAGCTGCCTGTTTTAATTTTTAATCCTTTGGAATCCGAATCATAATCACTTGAACCGCTGATTCCCCACATATCTTTAAGAAATTTAATTCTTTCTTTTTTGTCTTTATTGTTTAGAAAAAAAGAAAGTGTATCGTATTTTTGATGTACACGATGTTGACTGGCAATGACTGAATCGATTGTATCCTGAGTTATAAAATAAGTGTAATGCGGTTCTTTATAATCAGTTGCTTTGAACTTGATATGAGGCATTGTAAGTTGCTTAATAACTGGAAGGATTCTATCAGGTGCATACATTCTCCAGTGATGACGCATGAAATCTGGATTGTTTTGATAGTCATCATTGAATGCCGTTAAAGCATTTATAGCCCTGTCTAAAAATTCTTTGTCCTTTAATAATTTTGCCATCTGGGCTGTTCCATCAGGGAAACCCTTGTGATAGTATTGCCGAAGTTCCATCATATGATCTGTTTCATCGAAGTCCATATCCTGACACATATACCACAAATGTTCTGAGGCTTGCTGATATTCATAATCTGTGCATTGATCAAGTTCATTTTGTGAAATGTATCGTCCTTGATCTAAAAGGCTACGAATACTTTTTGCCACGTCCTGCCAAGTCAATGTCTGTTTATCATAAGCATTAACAATTCCATCACCCCAGGTGATTTGCATACCGTCACTGTTCCACTTATAGCTGAGACTGCGATTATTGATAATAAAACCATTACTGCCTTCATAATATAACTTTTTAAGAAACTCAGCATTTTGTTCAACAGGTTGATCTAATGAGAAATGGATGGCTATTTTCATCTTAGAATCTTTTTCTTCAGTTCCTTCACTCAAAACTGCATCAATAATGTATTGAGGCATTGTGAAAGGCTGTTTTTCCTTGTTGTTTTGAGATGGTTCAACAGGTTCCATGTCAAATAAATTTAACTGCTGTTTTTGAGCTGTTGGAAGTGGCTTTAAAGGAATTGAAAGATAAACATTTCTATCAATCATGTCCTCAATAAAGGAAGTTACATCCTGCCATGATACATAATCTTCATAATCAGGATTAGCGTAACCTCCTTTCCAGACTCTTAACATATCTTTGCCCTGATCATGATAATAGCCTAAACGCTGATTGTGATAGATTTCTTCAACAATCATGACTTTAAAACTTTCTTTAACATAGTTAGTACGTTTATCCTTATCATTATAAAATTCAAATACTGCTTGAATATCTTTATTTTTATGACTGCGAAAGCGATCATATTTGATCAAATGTTCGTATTCAATAAGTGTAAAAAAAGCAGGTATTTTATAATTACCCGCTTCTTCATTATCCTCATTTTTATCTAACTGTAAATCAGTTCCTTTATGATGATCTCGTGAATCGTTTCCTCGATGTTGTTCATCCTCTGAATCCACTCCATCTGATTTGATTCTTTCAATTCTTCCGTTACTTCCATCTGCTCCATCAACTGTTTCATCAGCAGTTCTTTCCTCTGATTTGCCATCTCCTCGATCTCCAACAGGTGCTGATTGAGAGTCTGTGATGTCAACAGATTGGTGAACAGTATCGGACGGTGCTGCTGAAGATAATTCCTCCTCATCAGCCCATATTTGCCTAACTGAACTTCGTTCTCGTTTTTCAATGTTAAATTGGGGATCTGATACTCGCCCATTGGAATATAATCTAGTTTCATTATCTTCATGACTCCTTTCATCATTGATATCTTTTTCAGTTTTATTGTAGCTGTTCTTTTTATTATCTACAATTGTGCGATTTTCATCTCTGATAAGACTAAGAACAGTTTTTCTTATTTCACCGATAACCATTTGTGATATATCTTTAGCTGGTATCCCTAAAGCATTCAATGTTTCTCGTGTATTGAATTGAGCAATTTGACGTAAAATATCATTACTAATATAATCATCGGCATTAATATCACAGCGTGATAAAGTCATGTAGGCAACACTGGCTGTTAGTAGACTTTTATAAATGATTTCAGTATTTTGTTCATCTAAATCTTCTAAAAAAGAATCAGTTTTACAGTATAGAAGTTCTTTTAAATAATCGCTGATATTATCCTCAACAACATTACCTGAAGCAGATAATACTGCCTGTGCTAAATCATTTTCATTATCAAGAGGACCAAAGTTATCCTTAAGTGTATTGATCACTTCTTCCTCATATTCTTCTTTTAATTCCCAGATTGGTACAGGACGATAAAATCTTGTCTGTCGTGTATCAGATATATCAAAATAATATTTTAATCTGGCATAGTTGTTATAACTGGAATCAAATACTGCAATCCCTTTTGATTTAGGTTTGATCCACAATCCATAACGCTTGTTCCAGTCCTCAATTTCCAGTACTGCTGTTGCATCTGGTCGCTGAGCATAGATCATTACCATATCAGCAAAGGGTAATCGATAATTACGACAGGCTGATTTTAAGAAATCTGTCCAGCTTGTCTCGTCATGTGATATTTCCTTTAATGTCTGCTGATATAATTTGGTTGCATCTTCATAGCGTATCGCCATTCATTACACCTCCTTTAATTTTAATAGATTACTGTATTCAGATAGTGATAATTTTGGTTTATACAGCCTTTTGAAATCAGTATCCTTTATTTCTAAATATAAGTTTTCAATCAAGTTGATTTTTTTACATGTAATAAGAGTAGCAACTCGATTAGTGGCACAGTTATTAGTAATCATTTCAAAACTGCCATAGTGATCTACATAATGAATACTGTAAACATAAAAAGGTTTTTTGATTTGTTTGATATGGATAGGTAATTCAGTAATCAAGCATAAATGATTTTTATATAGAATAGGTTCAAATAAAATATCATAGATGTTATGGGCATGATGATATCTATCTTTCATGTTCCTTATTTCCTTTAAATCTCATTTTGTTTACAGCTAAATGTCTATCCAGCATTTGGTGAGATCGACTTGTAAAGTCTTTATAGGCAGATAGATAATCACTAAAATAATGTCCCATATCATAGCCGTGTTTTCTTGACTTAATCGTTTGCCAAGTTGCATAAGGCTGAGGGGCTTTTTTATTGTATGCTAAAACAATTGCCTGATCACCGCATTCACTTTCGCAGATGATTCGGTAATTGTTATTGAGTTCCTGATAAAGGGGATAGATATCTTTAACATCATGACCTATTGTAGATCTGATTGTCTGGGCAGAGATGCCACTGTTTTTACAAAAAAGAATATATTTGTTTAAACCGTCTTTGCATTCAATACCATCAACTCCTTTTTCGTTAATAATGCACCACATACCATAATGTATACGCATATCCATAAAATCAATTTCATAGCCTTTTTCTAGTCTTTCAAAAAAATCATCATCTATATTCCAATTCCATTCGCTAAGTTCCTGTATCAAATCATTTTCATCTAAATTGCTGGCAACATTTTCATCAGTTTTATAATATATGACTTCATCTGGACAGTCCTTATTCATTGCTTCAATAATGACCTTATATTGATTATCTTCTTTTTTTAGTAAGATAGTTGTAGGCTCATAATTTCTATAGTCTTTGCTTATATAAAGAGCATGAAGCATTTTGCCATATAAATCTAAATCCTGCTTTTTCATAGTTCCTCCTTTAAAACAATAAGAGAAGCAGATTGTTAATCCGCTTCTCTTATGAAAAATTTAATTTTTACCTTTTAAAATTTTATCAACTTCTTTATCTCCGTCAAAGGCAAAATAGTAATGCTCATTAAACTGTTTCATTTTATCATACCAGCATTTTTTGATACGATTTTGAAAATCTTCAAATGCTTCCAAATAGGAATGATAAATCTTTTCATTTGTGTAAGTTGAATAATTTTTATCTGAATCATAAACCGCAAAGATTTCTTTCAGTTCATCATGTCCAAATAGAAATGCTTGATCTTCCATAGCAAAGCGTTCAACAATCACATGTCCATTCACTATTTCAAAAAACTCCTGATCAGCAATATCATCAAATTCTTCACCACAGAATGATTCCAGTAAATCAGCAGTGATATCGTGCTGTTTGCAGTAACGCAAATACTCGTTTAAACGATTTTCATAACCATCCAATTCATCATATACATCAAAATAATTAGCCCAAATCGTACAGTGAAACGGTAATGATACATAAATAATTTCATAATTAAGATCAAGTAACGATGCTAGCCATAAACAAGGATTAGATTCATTAATTTTTTGAGCATCAATTTCTGTACCAATATATAATGAGCTTTCTTCATTGTTATCCAAGATGTTTGAAATATAGGAAGCAATCGTAAAGTGGCTATCACTTTTTTTATACAGCACAATTTCTGCTGTGTGATTTTTCAATTCACTATTTATCATAAAGCCTTTCAATATTTCTAATATTTCTTTTGTTTTCTTTTTCATCTTTTTCTTTCCTTTCATTTTAATACCTTTTATATGTTTAAACGGTCCTCCCTTCGTAATCAGGTATGTAAAAAGGACGATTACTCGTCCTTATCTGATTTATGATATTTGATTCTTCGTTGTTGATGTTTTTTGCTTGCCTTTATTGCCAGATAGATTTTTATTCCTAGCAGTAATGAAAACAGTAATATTAATAATAAAAGAACAGCTAAACTACTCATCTGAATCATCACTATTTTTCTTTTTTAAATGAATATATAATGCAGCTACTCCTAAAGAAAGAACAGCTAATATTGCATATAGTTCAACATGACTGGAATCGCCTGTTTGAACTACAACAGGTGCTAACTCATCTTTCATAACAACTTTTTGCACTTCACCGCTATCTAATACTGTAAATTCGACATCACTTGCAACAAGATATCCTTGAGGTGCTGATTCTTCGTGAAGGATATAAGTTTTTCCAACTACAAGTCCTGTAATACGGTGAGGCTCTTTAACAGATATCCAGCTGTCAATAACTTCTCCTGTTTCCTTATCAGTTACTGTTAATTTAGCTCCTTCAATTTCTTCACCAGTTGTAGCATCCACCTTAGAAATATCTATCTTTGTGATTTCATCCTCCATTGTTACTTTTGTAACGGTATCATCAGTTACAGTAAATGTTATATCACTGGCAGTGGCATAACCTAATGGGGCTAAATCTTCATGAAGTCTGTATTCTTCATTAATTTTTAGCCCTCTTATAATATGAGGTTCATCAGTTGATATCCATTTTTCAATTAAGTTATTGTCTTTATCATATAGCGATAAATGTGCACCTGCTAATTCTTTTGAGCTGGTTGCATCTACTTTGCTGATTTCTACTGTACTTTTTGTGTTGGTAACATTTAATGTTTTTGTATAGATTATTTTATCACTATGGTCATATGATAAATCAATTTCATACTCGGTTTTATCAGTATAATATCCCTCTAATGGAGCAATTTCTTTTAACTGATATTTACCTAATGGAAGATTACTGATATTGATTTCTCCCAATTCATTGGTCATGTAATATCCGTTTTCAGAAATATCTATTGAAACAGTTTGTCCTGCTTCATAAATAAGAGTATTATGTCCATCTAAAGAATAAATATCTTCTTTGGTAGTCAACTGATAGATAACACCGCTTAATAATTCTTCGCTGTCTTTATCGGTTTTGATTAGATGAATTTCTCCAGTTGGAGCAATGTTTGTAACATCTACATTAATTACATATTCTTTTGTAGTTAAATCAGTTTGCTCAAATACGATATCATGAATTTCTTCGCTTAGTACATATCCTTCATTTGTTAGAGTTTCCTTAAGTTGATATTCACCCATAAAGAGTCCATCAATAACAATCTGACCATTTTTGTCAGTTTTTCCTTTTGCGACAACTGCACCCTTAGCAAATCTAACACTACCATCAATCATGTCTTGAATTGTGTTCTTGACAGTTAGTTCATACTCAACATTTGCTAAGACTTTTCCTGTTTCCTCATCAGTTTTTTGTAGAATTATTTTACCTTTGGGCTGTGAATTTTCTACTTTCACAACAAGAATTGGATCTTCATCTTCATCCTTATCATAATCATACTGATTTGTAATCGTAAAGATGACAGGTTCTTCTAATGCTAAAAAACCATCAGGAGTTTTCACTTCATCAATACTGTAATCACCTGCTTCCAATTGCAATGGCAATGTGACTTCACCCTTGTCGCCAAACAATACTGTTAGTTGATTCTTAGAATTTGTTGTAAATGTATCATACTTCTTTCCTCCAACTTTTTGCACTACATAGTTTCCTTTGGAATCTTTGATTTTAAATTCAGCACTGTTTAAAGTTACAGTTTTACCACTGTCTTTATCGACTTTAATTAATTTTAAATATGAAGTGAAAGGTCTGTTATTAATATTTATTCTTTTAACTTGTTCAACATCCGTATATTCAGAGTAATCATCTGTTACAGATACAGTAAAATCAGGAGCAGTAATATAGTCCTTTGGAGTAACGGTTTCTTTAACAAGATACTGGCCATATGGTAAATATGGTGTATTAGCAATACCATTTTTATCCGTTGTGATTTGTGCATAAGTTGTTGCATTGTCCCAACCAACATGATCTACTTCATTTTTCAATTTAAATGTGAACTCACACCCTTGAAGTCCTTTGACTAATCCACTAATTCCATCTTTTTCCCCAGATTTAAAGACTTGGATTTTTTGCATATTGACACGATTACTTGTATCTTTTTTCTCAATCACTTTAGATACAGTTTGATTTTGATACTTTAATTCAACATCAATGACATCTTTGTTCAATACTAAAGAGTCATTAGAAGCTGTTTCTTTGATATAGTATTTTCCTAATGGTAAATCATTCCATGTTATTTTTCCGGCAGTATCTGTTTTCTTTGTAGAGATGCATTCATCTTTTTTATAGAACGTTTTTGTACCGGCTTTATTTGTGATAGTTTCTTTGGCATATAAGCCATAAGTGTTATCTTTAATTACTGCATCACCTGATAAGCCATTTGTTTTATCGGTATCAATAGATTTAGTTAATTCAATCTTTCCAGTCGGTTCAATATTACTTGGGTCAATAAATGTGGTTTCGTTGGCTTTGATTGTAAATCCAAACTCCTGAACATTGATTAGATAACCGTCACCAGCCTGTGTTTCTACTGCTTTATAGTCACCTAATGGTAATCTTTCAATTTTTAAAATACCATTTTTATCAGTTGGCAATGTTTTATCATAACCATTAGGACCAGTAATGTGGTAATAAGTGTTAGGAACAGTAGCTGATTTATCTTCGTTATATTTTGTTAGTTCCAAAGTACCAAACTTATTAACTTTCACTTTTAGTTTCACTTGCAAAGGGTCTTTAACTTTAAACATTCCAACTGACTGTGTCTTGCCATTATAAAAAGCAAGACTTGTTCCAATTGCAGAAGGATCAATGTTTCGTTGTAATGTAATTGTTGTGTTTTCATCAGCGTTTGCATTTCCGCTAATAATTAATTGATTACTGCCACTGATACTTACATTCAAACCACCATCATTTTTGACGAACATTCCATTTAAGGAATTATTGGTATCAGTTAGCGTAACGCTTTTATCAGCATCTACTTCAACAGTAGTATTTGAAAACGATGGTGTTTTTTTATACTGCTCAACATCTGATAAAATTTCATTCCACAGTCTTACAGTTGTAGGATAGTCGGGGTTAGTGTTTGTTTCTACATAACACATATCAGTATGCCCCTGACTTTCATGCAAAACTTTCCAAATCAGCCCCTGTGTAATCGCATACCAGTCATCTCCTTTGCGTCCATCAATTTGTGTTCCAAAGTAAGCAATCAATGATAGTTCTTTTGCCATGTCTTGAGAAATACCTACAGTACTCCAATCAACAAGATTCATTGTTTGATTGGATTTGAATTGAGTAAAGGCATCAATACAGAATACTCTTTCACCATTAATGAGCAATTCAGCCTCATGATCATCACGACGCCCACTGCTTGGATCAGCTAGCCACCATGTCGGATGTTTTTTAGTTCCGGTTATATATGTTTCTGCATAAACAGAACTTGGTGATATTAATGTTATCATCAACAATAATGACATAACTGATACTAATATCTGTTTTATTTTTATTTTCATTTTAATTTGAATCCTCCTTATTTTTATACAAAAAAGATGAAACTTTTAAGGTTTCATCATAAGTTAATATATATTTAATTCTTTTACCAATAACTGTAACTATAGTCTATACTCCACTTATCACCTGTAGAATAAACAAAGTACCCACTGATATATTTTGTTCCATCATCAAATGTATCCCACATTTTTTGAGCTTCTTCATCAGCTTCTTTTTCAGTATTAAATAGTTTTCCACAATTACCAACTTTATATGAATATGAAGGTTTTTCTGGTTCTGGTTGTTGTTCAGGCTGTTTGTCTGGAACGACATTCTCAACAGGTGGTGTAGGTGTAGTTTCACTTGGCTGAGAATTTGTAGATCCTGATGCAGAGCTAGTAGTAGAGTTTGACTGAGTTGATGATTGGTTCGTTGTTTGATTGTTCTTTGTAGAAGTATCATCTGTTTTTGATGTTTTTTCTGTAGACTTTTTAGCTTTATCATTACTTGTATTTGAAGTAGTGTTTTCACTATCTTCGTTTACTTTTGATTCAGTTTTTTTATCTTCAACAGTATCATCACTTTGTTTTTCTTCCTGCATTACCTTATCATCATCTTTTTGTTCCTGTTTAGGTTCGGTTGTTTTTGCCTCAGTCTTTTTATCAGCATTACCACAACCTGCAATCATTAGTGAAAGTAATAACAGCATTATCAGTTTCTTGCTTTTCATATCTATCAACTCTCTTTCTAAATTAAGTTTATCATGTTATATATACTTAAACAAATATATAAATAACTACACTAACATTTTTTTGAGTTGGTAATATGTTTTGAGCTGGTAACAGGGGGAGAGTGTGAGAGGGGGAGTAGCAAAAAATTGGCTATCCATATTCAATACATTGACACTTATCCCTTGTTAGTAGTGGTTATCTAGATTCCCGATTAGAACGCTTTTTTTGCTGAATACGCTGATAGAGTTCTAATGCTTTTATAATCGTATCTTCAATTTCTTTTTCAGACGTCTTATTGTTAAAGAAGTTTTTAATACGATTTTTTGGTATTTTGATTTTTTCTACCTGATTAGGCTTTTCTTCTGCCATGATGTTATCAATAACATCAGTAGTTAATGCTCCCTCTTTATCTAATTTATGCATTTTTAAAGTCTGAGCATGTGAGGGAGTACAGTCATTTTGTTGCATTACATCTAGTAAATATTCTTGATGTGATTCATCTAAAAATGAAATTTCAACTGCCGGTCTTAATGCAATTAAATCGTTATCTACCATATCTAATATTTGAGGTATTAGTTCAGTTAATCGGATATAACGTCTAACAGTTTCTCTGCTTTCATTATATTCTTTTCCTAATTCCGCTACAGATAACTTCTCCACCAGTGGTGTAGAAGTTAAATCGGTTCGTAAACCTTGTCTTTTCATGGCATCTAATTTCATCTTATAGGCAAATGCTTTCTCTGATGGTAATAGATTTTCGCGTTGTCTTAGATTAGTGTCAACCATAATAATCGTTGCTTCATCATCACTAAGATTACGAACAATACAGGGCATTGTTTCTATATTAGCATATTGACTAGCGAACTTTCGACGATGTCCTGCAATCATTTCATATCCGCCATCTTCTTTAGGGCGAACAAGAGCAGGCATGAGTACTCCAACTTTAGCAATCGATTCAGATAACTCCACCATCGCTTTATCTTCTCTAATTTTAAACGGATGATTAGGGAAGTCTGTGATTTCATCAAGAGGAATATTAATAATCTTTTCAGCGTTATCTTCTTGTTTAGTCTTTTCAGATTTAAAAAGAATATCTTCATCGAGATTGAGATCTGGTATCTGCACTTCGCTTAAGGGTTTTCTTGGCATTGCGTTCCACCTCCCTTGCTAGTGTTGAGTAGGCGAGTGCCCCATCATTTTTAGCATCGTAGGTAAATATACTTTGTCCTACACCTGACGCTTCACTGATAGCCACACGTCTAGGAATGCTTTTTTGAAATACTGGAAAATGCTGTCCGTACTTTTCAGTGATTTGCTTTTGAATACTTCTTGACTGATTTGTTCTATCATCAGTCATTGTAATTAAAATACCTTCAACAGATAGATTGGGATTAATATCACGTTTTGTTTTTAAAATAGATGATATTAAATTAGTTGTACTTGAAGATGAAAGATACTCACTTTGGGTAGGGATGATTACACTATTTGCACATGCAAAAGCGTTAATTGTTAATGTTCCTAGTGATGGACTACAGTCTATCAAGATGTAATCATAATTCTTTTTTAATGGAGCAATAATATCTTTTAAAACTGTCTCTTTATCTTCTAAGTTGTTGAGTGTTGATTCAATAGCTGCTAAACGGGTGTTAGTAGGAATAAAATCAAAACCCTCATCATGATGTAAAATACTATCGTATTCGCATTCATCATTGACAATTACTTCTAACATCATGTTAGCAATGTTTTTCTTAATAGCATCGACATCGTAGCCTAGTGCTTTACCAGAATCGCCCTGTGGATCAAAATCAATCAAAAGAACACGTTTACGCTGTAATGCTAAAGCACTAGCTAGATTAATACTGGTTGTTGTTTTACCAACACCGCCTTTTTGATTGGCAATGGCTATCACTTTTTGATATGTCATGTTTACGACCTCCTTTCTTTAAGCCAACTCATAGGAATTGGCTATGTACAAAAAAGAACAGTATGTTAGTACTGTTCTGTTATGAATTCTAGTGTTTTTATGAATAAACCAGTGGAACTTGTATGAATATAAAATAATTTAAAATATTATGTTTGGAGGTAAAAATTTATTCCATATTTTTGCTGAATTGCAGTGTTTTTGCCTCCATAAAATGATAGCACAAATTGCCTCCAAAGCCTTATGCTATAATGCTTTTATTAACTTTTTATATATGAAATATTCTTTGTATATTGGGTATTTCATCTTCTTTTAACTGATTTTATATTCCAGCAAGTTCCTTTAATTTCTACATGATTATCAAGACTTAGGATCTAGCGCCTTCGGCGTGCAGGTTCGATTCCTGTCACCCGCACCAGAATGTTTTGAAGCGATAAACATGTAAATTGTTTATCGCTTTTTTGTATTTCTAATTAAATATGGAGAGGAGGTGGTTATTATGCCTAAGAAACTGCTAAATAAAAACGATCGGATCGATGTTGAAGGAATTATAAACAGTTTGTATGAGAATATGGGATATTCGCGTGATGAGGCAAAACAGTTTTGCAAGGCAACGCTTCTTGAACGTTTTAAGAAAAATTTTTTTCCTGCACTGGATTATCTGCAGAACGAGCAGAGATATAAAAAAGTTTATTTTGACTTACTTTATCCTGAGTCAGGCAGATGGTATACAGATCTGTATAAAAGAGAAATCAGTGAAAAGATTAAATTCAATACTATTATAAAAATTTCTACTGCATACGAAGTATCGCCAGGTGAATTAATTGATTTCATCATCGGTTTTGACAAAAAGAAAAAATAGCCTCTCGGCTATTTAGAAACTTATCGCCGTCCAAAGTGATAAGTCAAAACAGATAAAATCCATCAATATTTACAGGTGTCACTTAAAAGTGCAGCAGTCAAATATTAACTAGATCATAATCAGTAATCACTCACCACAAGGAGAGAGATTACATGAATTATCAGGATGCACCCACGCACTCACTGACGATACCACCAGTGTAGCAACTGTAGCAACTGTAGCAACTGTAGCAACTGTAGCAACTGCAGCAACTGTAGTAACTGTAGTAACATGCATACACTGCATACACTGATACCCTGGAGGCCATCTGTTTCTAGAAAAATTCTATCAATTTTTGGCCGTGTTTTCAAGTCAAAACCGGCAAATAGATAAAATAAAAATCATTAAAGTCCCTTTAATGTTAATTTAGACGAGGAGGTCAGCTATGCCAAATGCAGAGAAAATGCTAAACCATGTAAAACTATACAACAACGGCAAGTTCGTTAAATACAACACAATCAAAGATAAAAAGTTTATTTATACATTTATAAAAGAAGACTGTTATTCAAATTCTTCTAATCTTGAAGCTGCAGTCAACAGACTTGTGGCTTATGAAGATACTGTTACCAGAAGTAAAAACTACTGTGTTTATTTACAGGTGATGTATCCAAAGGATCTGTCAAAAAATGATCAGCATGAGTTTATAAAAAAATTCATGTTTGAAATAAGTCTGCATTATAAAAGACTGCTGTTTGCTTATAAGTTTGTAAGAAGAGGTAAAGGACACTACGTGGATGTTATTGCTTTTGAACGTGAGCTTTACATACGTGAACGGGAAATTGAAGAAGTCTATGCCCGTACTATGTATATAAATAAAATTACCGGCAGAACATGCAGTAAAGATGATCCTGAGGCAGTCTGCAGATGCAAAAAGGGGGCAGTCAGAACCGATGAAAACGGATGTCCGGTAAAGAAAAAAATTCTGATAAGTCCTAAGAAAACAAGATATTTCAATTATAACAGCAGTGATGATGCAGCAGTGAAAAAAGCCAACTTTAATAATTTCAGACTTCGTCTCTGCTTTAAGGCATCAACGGCTCTTTCTAAGATTTTCAGCGGATACCGGAATATACGTACATTAAAGTATGCAAAAAGAAGCTATGGTTTCAGCGATGTGCGAACAGTAAATACACAGATGTATAACGATGCAATCAGTGATATTAATAGCGAACTCTGGAAAATACAGCAGATATTAGCTTTAAGAGGGGCAGTGCTTGATAAGGAAGAGGCTCAGAAGCGATTCGACAGCATATGGTACAGTCTTGATCACATAAACAGCTATAAGACGATGAAAGCAAATACAAAAAACAGTTACAAGATCAATCTTTCGCCAACTGCATCGATAAACCAGAATACAGAAAAATATAAAGAAACCGTGAAACTGTTCAAGGATGTGTGTATGGCAAAGATACAGCACTGGTATGCTGTAGAATTTATATACAGCTGCAGGCGTATAGAGAAACGGACTGATTCAAAGAGCAACAGTATGATTTCTGACAATATTACATGGCTGATCAGAAACCTGACACACCTTAAAAATTATCAAATTTCTGACAATATGATACAGGCAGTTGAAAATTCAGTGAGCAGATTAAAAGCCTATAAAAAAGAGAAAAAAGTATTTAGATATAATCAGCAGAATATCAGGAACAGACTGGCTGCAGTTATAAATGCCGAGAACAAGGAGCCGGTGGTTATTGGGCTTTTATCTGTTCTGAAACTGCAGAACAGAGGCATATAGACACAGGAGAAGGAGTGAGAAGATGAATTTATGATCAGAACTTTTGGATTGGAACTGAAGGAAAATACATGGAGGTAGAAAAGTGAAAAAAACAGGAGAGTACATAAGAAAAATAATTAATTCCAATTTCACGGCATATATATTTCTGTTTATTTTAACAGCAGCACTGATTATAGATACAGCAATGATTGCAGTATCTATTGCAGCGTATGCAATAAGCGGGAATGCTGCAAATCTTGAAAATATAACAACATATGCCCTGATAATTTCGTTTGCATCTACAGTGAATGTGTATCTTATCAAAAAAATAATGAAATAAAAATGTACCAGTGACTGGTACAAAATGGAGGAAATAAAAAATGGCAAAAATTATTACAATCGTTAACCGCAAAGGCGGATGCGGGAAAACAACAACTACAAAAAACCTTGGCTACTCACTTGCTAAAAAAGGTTATAAAGTGCTGTTAGTAGATTATGATCCGCAGTGCAATACTACAAAAGGACTGTCCAAACGAAATTACAGGAAAACAGTTATTGATATGATGAGAGGAACTGATGTAAGAAGATGCATCTATAAGACACGGTATGATATGGATATACTGCCCGGCAATCAGTTTCTGGCGTCTGAAGAAATAGCAGATCATGTGATAACGGATCAGATGAATCTGATTTTAAGAGATTATGATTTTATTATTAATGATACATCACCTTATTTTAATAAACTGACCGCGGAGATTCTATTTGCCACAGATATGGCAGTAATTCCAACTGTGGTTGAACCGGATTCCCTTGACGGGATGTCAACAACGATAAATGAACTTGAAGAACTCTGTGATTATGACATAAAATACAAGATCTTATTTACACAGGTCAATGATCTAAAAAGTACGGCAGATGATGTAAAAGTACTCGAGGATAATCTGGATGATCTTGTGTTCGATACAAAAATAAGATTTCATCGATATGCGGTGAAGAGGGCAAGAATGAAGCAGCAGCCACTGGCCAAAAGATATCGCAGAGCTTCGGTAACCAGGGATTATGAAAAACTGGCCAATGAAATTGTAAGGGAGGCAGATTAATATGGCAAGCAGTATTTTAGGAGCATTTGAAGGAGTAAAAACTAAAAAGAAGAACAAAGATGATATTCAGTATATTTATTACAAAGATATAAGATCTGCACCAAAAAACAGGGATACTGGTGATATTGAAGAACTTGCAGAAGATATTGCTGAAGACGGCTTAGATCATAATCTGGTATTAAGAAAAATCGACGATGAGGATCATAAGTATGAAATAGTTGCAGGACACAGACGGTACCTTGCTATTTGTCACAACATTAATAAGGGTGATTCTACATATGAATACATTCCCGCAAAAGTAAAAAGCTATGATGATGTGGATGCCGTGAGACGTCTTCACTTGAACAATATAAACGGGAAGCCTTATACACCAGGCGAAATGCTTACTGCAATAGAAGACCTGAAGGAAGTCTACCGTATAAAAAAAGAACGCGGTGAAAAAATGCCGGGGAGAGTACAGGAATTAATTGCAAGAGATACTGGTCTGGGAAAGACACAGGTCGGTAATTATGAAAAAATTATCAACAATGCAGTTGAACCGGTAAAGGAACTTGTAAAGAATGATGAAATTACTTTAAATGAAGCACTGGAAATTTCGGAAATGGATGATGAAAATCAGATGAAGTTTGTTGAAGATAATGCGGGCGATATATCTTTAACAACTATAAAAGATTATAAAGAAACACTGTCTTTAGAAGAAGATACTTCAGATGAAGGTGAAAATGAAGATTACGAAGAGTACGGTGAAGATGATATTAATTGTGATGATTTTGACGATACAGATGATGATGACGATGATATCGACGAACCGTATAGCAAGCCGGAGAAAACTGATAAAAGTGTTACTCATTATTCAGTGTCAGAATTAGTTATTGAAATCCAAACAAAACTATATCTGCTGAAAAATAAGATAAACGGTGTTGAGTGGAAAAAAGAACAGATCATGCTTGAGGAAATGATAAAACTAATGACAGAGCTTAAAGAATCAGCAGGTGTATAAATAGAAAAGATATAGTAGAGGGGGGATTGTAATGAGTTATATAGATCTTTTGGACAGGAAAAAAAGTATACAGGCGGCCAGGCATGAAATGAACCATTTCAGTGATCTGTATAAACTGCACGAATTCAAAGATAATTATGAGATAGGCAGTGGTACAGGAAATGATTCTATTATAAGCATTATAAACTGTCTGAATTATGATGCAAAGGAAATTAATAAAATAGACAGGCGTGATCGTCAACTTGAATATATTCAAAAAGTTCTTAAAGCAATATCCAAGCTAAGGGATAAAGATGAGCTTGAATATATCTATTATAAATATGTGAAGTTTTTAAGAAATTTTGAAATTGATGAAATAATGGATAGGAGCTCACGCTCGCGCGAAAGAATAGCTTCAAATGCACTGTTTAATATGGCTCTTTTACTGAACGTCGAAGTGTATGAAGGTGAGGATAAAGCATGAGAGAAGAACGTGTGTATATGGGGCACATCACTGAGTTCCAGGATAAAAAATATTATTTTAAAGGTACGGCAGAGAATATCGCAAAATTCATTATACAGAATTATCAGTACAGCACTGTAATTACTGATAACGATGGCGCAATAATCTGCAGGTCAGTTGTCGGGGGTTATCTAGATGCAGATAATAAGGAAGTAATGGCTGATATATTACCTGTTTTACTTAAATATCAGCGCGGAGAAAAATTTACGGAACTTGTATTTGAAGAGAAAAAAGAAAGAAACTATTATTCTGAGGAGCTAAATGTACCAGTGACTGGTACATTTAGCGAACCAAAAGAAGCTTCAGGTAACAAGATAACAGATAGTCTTATAAAAAGGAAATATTTTCTTTATCAACGTGATTTGACCGAAGAACGGGTGCGGATTCTATATGAAGAATTAAAGGGGAGCGGATACAGTGTCTTAAAAGTAAAAAATAATGGTCTGTATTCACTGTACTGCAGAAAGAGAAAAGTTTTTGAGGGGAGGAGAGGAAATGGATAAATTTAATTCAGACTATGAAGAATATTTAGAAAAAAATGGAATAGGTGTTGTGAAAAACAACTATATAATCTGGTATCAATGTTATGGTACATATATAGGGACTAAAACTGTCTATAATCCTGATATGACTGATTATTATGAAATCCCATGTGAAAAGAAGGTTGCAATATCGGAGCCAATAGAAACAGATATTGTATTTTATACAAAAAGTGAAGCAGAAAGATACTGTGAGGAACATACTGATGAGGATGTTGAATATTGGCTTGAGACAGAAAAGGGCGGGGTGAACGAAATATGAGTGATTACTTGAAATATCTTCAAGAAAAACGTGCGGAAGTATTAAAAAAAATTAAGCCGATATGTGAGGCATTTGGAATAGAAGATTATGATTATATTGTTAGCGATAAAGGGCAAACAGAAATATTAAGAATAGGAGCTAACAAAATAGGGTGTTCCTGGAATTCTATAGATGCTGTTGTACAGGAATTAGTAGGTTACTTGTTCGTTGTTTATTTTAGAGAAAGAGCGTTAGGGCACTTTAAAACGCAAGTGTTCAATGAAATAAAATGTTACTGGCTTAAATAATAAATGTACCAGTGACTGGTACAAATGTTAAAGGTTAGGTGATTGGAAAATGGAAAGTAAATATCAAGAAGCGTTAGATAGACTTTGTGAAAATGATTATTTCGATGAAAATGGTAATTGTAACTGTGATCTAATTGTAATGGATCGTATATTATTACAAGAATTAGTTGATAAAGCAACGCCTAAAAAAATTATTTATGAAGATATAGGGTATGATCATTATAAAAATGTAAATGTGTATGGGTGTATTTGTCCATCATGCGGATTACATATAATTGAGTTCACTGATGATGATGTATCAACTGATAGCGATGATATAGAAACTATGTTTAATAGTTCGATGGTACATCATGGTCACCAAGGATTAAATAATTTTTGCAATAGATGTAGTCAAGCTTTTGATTGGAGTGATGAAGATGGATAAAAAAGAATACGAAGAAAGAATAGCAAAGAGAAGGTGAAAGAAAATGACTGACAAAGACTTAAAAAAAGCAAATGAACTAAAGGAGCAGATTAGGGAACTTGATTTATTTCTAATTACTGCTAGAAATATTCGGACAGGAAAAATGGTTATAAAAAAACCTAGATTATCTTTTGTTGCTAATGGCTACGGAGTATTTACAAGTAAAGAATTCAAATTGAATAATAGACTAAAAAATAAGGTTGTAGAAGTATTAGAAACAGAATTAATAGAATTAAAAAAAGAATTAGATGCTATATAAAGCGAGGAAAAAGAAAATGTTGAGTAAAGAAGAATATTTAACGCACTTAGATTATGGAGTAAAGACTTGTCCTGCTATCCGTGATGCATTTAAGGAGTTGATCAATGAACATTTTGAGCCAAAAGAAAATACATCGGAATTTAAGCACTTTAAGCTACATAGCGATAGCACTTTAAAAAATTTAACGAAAGTTGGTATGTGGGTTTATGATAGTATTTATAAATCTGTATATCTTATAAAAGAAATAAGTAAAAATAAAAAGATAAGAGTTTGTACTTTTGGGTGGATTGGGAAATTTGAAGAAAACCGTTTCTTTCCAGTGCAATATGCTAATTTAACTAAAATGGAGGTAAAAAAATGATAACAAAATTAGAACATAATTTTACGAAAAATACTAAGATTTATTTTGAACATAATGTAGAAATAAATGAGAACAGCTATTTAATAATTTTTGGTCATCATATAAACGGCGGTTTTATAGCAATACCAGACTGGAATATTTGTTGTGAAGCATCTGCTAACAGTGACAGTAGTTATTATAATCGAATGAAATTAATCGATGCAGGAATGGATGAAATTACTGCAAAAGAAATTTCTGAATATATTAATTCATGGATTGAAATCAATTCTCAAAATAGAGGTGACTAGAATGGCTCATGATTTTACTATAAGAGTGCCTAATGGCATCTGGTCAAAAAGATATGATGTAATAACTGTTGGAAATGAACATACATACATTGAAAAAGATGAATATAAAGGAGTGCCGAATGATGAAGTGTTTTTCTTTGGATATGCAGATGGAATTTTTTATAAAGCTTTTAGATGCGAGGAATGTAATAATGCAATGTCTGGTAATGGATCAATATATTTAATTTCGCATGATACAGCAGAAAAAAATTTAAAAAAGGCAATAAATGAATTCTATAAACTAAATTACCCAGATCCAACAAGAATTAACGATATTAAAGAATTTTATGAACGTATGAAACATGATTATAAAAATGTTGAATATTTTGAAATTATTTTTGATTAATTTAATTGAGATGAAATGGTTAATTGAAAATATGAAAAAAGTTAGGAGGTCATGAAGTATGCCAAAAATTAGAGTATATGCTAATTACGAGTTCACAAATGATAGCTAACTATATATAAATCAAGTTATTTTTGATAATTAGCTGAAATATTTTTTAGATCTTTGAAAAGTGAATTTTGTGTACACTGAAAACTACTGCTTTATGCAGCATTTTAAAAATATTCAATTCAATGTTTTTAAATGAGCAGTTTTTCATCAAACAGTATGTTTTCAGATAACAGTTTATAGATTACTCTTATAAGTTTTCGGACTGAATGGCCCTGGGCGCATCTGTGGGATTTACCTTGCGACCGTTTTAGTTTATAATACTTATTGAAAGTGAGATTGTATTTGCATACTGCAAGGATGCACTGGTATAGACTTTTTCTTAGATAGCGCGAACCCCGTTTAGATAATGCTGTTTGAGGAGCACTGTATTCACCGGACTGATAAGTACCGGGGTCTACACCTGCAAATCCCATTACTTTGACAGCAGAGCTGAAGTTATTGATATTGCCAATCTCGCTTAAAATAGACATTCCCGAATATATCCCAATACCGGGAATTGAGAAGATAGGAGAATCTAGTTTAGCAGCTAATTCTTCTATTTTTTTGTCTACAGTTTTAAGCTGACTGGTTAACAGTTCTATATTTTCAATAAGCATTTTGATTTCAAGAGTAATAACCTCGTTATTTTCGCCAATAGATTTCTTTGCATTATCACGAAGAGTTGATGCATCTATATCCACACGGCTTCCACTGCTTTTAGGCTTGAGAACTTTTTTAAGATGAGCAAGATTGGCACTGGCTAAATTATAAGAACTTCCAAATTCTTTTAAAACAGCCATATAAGCCTTGGAATACTTAGTTTTAAACCATGAATTAAACTCAGGTATAACGATATCAATACATTTTTGAAGTTGATTTTTCTTTTGGTTGATACCTTCAGTAATTGAGGCGTGATAACGGGTTAATTCTCGAGCCTGTTTCATATCAAGTTTACGCTGAGTGACTTTAGTATAGTCTCTGTCAAAGAGAACGGAACAGATAAGAAAAGTATCTTTTTTATCAT
>OJVV01000223.1_pt1 | contig 23137 bp, 27 predicted proteins | sample 1600271 | NCBI WGS metagenome assembly OJVV01 (sample SAMN04436850, study PRJEB24849) | human gut metagenome | biome: human gut; feature: NICU; material: stool | host: Homo sapiens | place: USA: Saint Louis, MO | collected 2011-10-07
GTCGTGATTTTATAATCCGACTAATTTTTTTGATGAAAGTATTTTTATTAAATAAGAAATATATAATATTTATTTGGTCTTTTAAGAGGATCACTTCATATTATTATATTGAGGTGATTGGATGAAAAGAAAACTACGTAATGGTATTATCATTTGTGCTTGTTTGATGGTATGCTTTTTCTGTATTAAACAAGATAATAATAGGAATGAAAAAAAGAATACTGCTACGATGACAGCAAATTATCAAACAGTTGTATTTAGAGACGATAAAAACACATTAGTTCCAATTGAAGTAGATTTTGGTGCTGAAGTTGAAGATGATACAAAATATCGTAATATGATTGAGGTAATGAAATCTAATGATTACGAGTATTTAGGTTTACATCCTATCTTAGATTCGAACCTGCAAGTGAATGCCATGGCAATTAATGATAAATCATTAACCTTTGATTTAAGTGATAATTTGTATGTTAACAGTAATCAGGAAGCACTTGACATTTTTGAACTGTTTTCTTATGTTTTTTGTAACGGAGATATTGAAAAAGTAAATTTAAAAATTGATGGTAATGATATTAGTACTTTACCGAATAGTACAGTACCAGCAAGCTGTATTAAAAATCAGTTGGGTATCAATAATTTTGAAGCAAGCACTAATTATATTTATAAAACAACACCAGTTGTTGTTTATAATACAGAGACTATCAATAACAAAGAATATTATGTTCCTGTAACTAAACGAATTGAAACAAATGAAAATGATATTGATACAAAAGTATCAATCATGTTAAATGAAATGGATTATGATAAACCATTATCATTAGTTGATCAATGTTCGTTACAAGATGGAACACTATCAATTCATTTAGCTGCTAATATTTTAAATGATAATGAATCGATTGATAATACTTTGTATAATCGAATCGTTAAATCAGCTAGTCATTTAGAAAATGTTAAAAAAGTTTCATTATTTGTAGATAATCAAGAGATAGACCCAGTTCAAGATGTAAATGGTGAAGTAGACAACCGAATTAAAATGTAATTTAACTTTGAACCTTAATTGTGTATAATAATGTCAGGTGATAAATATGAAGAAAGTAGTAGTAATGTCCGATAGCCATGGTTATCATAAGATGATCGATGAAGTACAACGTTTAGAACCTGATGGCGATTACTATGTTCATTGTGGTGATAGTGAAGCACGTGAAGAGCAGTTAAAAGGCTGGATATGTGTTCGTGGAAACAACGATTGGATGGCTCCTTTTGATGATGAAGTTGTTTTTGAAGTTGAAGGAGTAAGATTTTTAGTTACTCATGGGCATCGTTATGGATATTATAAACGTGAAGAAGCGATGGTAGATGATTTGCTGAGACATGGTTGTGATGTATTATTATCAGGACATACCCATGTTCCTCAATGTGATGAGGTGACGGGTTTTTATTTAATTAATCCTGGTTCAACCACTTTGCCTCGTCGTGGGAGTGGAAAATCTTATTGTATTATTCTAGTTGACCAGGGAAAAATAGAAGTTAAATTTAAACAAATATTTTGTTAAAAAATGCTTGCACATCTCTTTTAGATATGCTATTATATATGAGCAGTCAAGAGAGAGAGGTCTACGTAGCTCAGCTGGATAGAGCACACGCCTTCTAAGCGTGCGGTCAGGGGTTCGAATCCCTTCGTGGACGCCATTGATTAAAAATGGCTCTAAACCAATGGTTTGGAGCTTTTTTATTTTATATAAAAGGAACATTTGATGCTCATGATGCATATAAATAAATAGGAGATGAGCAGATGGAAAATTTGTATTGTTATGAACAAAAACTTCAATCCTATTTAGATGAGTATCACTGTATTTTAAATCAAATGATTAATAAAATGACTAGTGTTGAATTGTCGTGCAGCATATCTTATAATTTTATGGTTCAAATGATCCCGCATCATCGTGCGGCAATTTTAATGTCATGTAATTTATTAAAATACACTAAGAATGAAGCTTTACAAAATATTGCTTTTAACATTATAAAAGAACAAACAAGAAGTATTGAGAATATGCGGAGAATTTTATGTGATTGTCAAAATCAGACAAATTCTCAAGAACAGTTGTATGATTATCAAAATAGGCTTGATATTATCGTAGGAACTATGTTCACAAAAATGGCTGAGCCATCATGCAGTAATGACATTGATGTAAATTTTATTAATGAAATGATTCCACATCATGAAGGTGCTATTGCAATGGCGAAAACAACTTTGGAATATCCAATTTGTTCTGAATTAAAAACAATTTTACAAGCTATTATAACGTCTCAATCAAATGGAGTAAGGCAATTAAAAACAGTTTTAGAAGATATAACTTGTTAATTAATATTGGCTATTAAATGGAAAGGTAACTATGATGGATTTAAATTACATTCAAACTCCACTAAGGAATCAAACTATTGAAGAACAAATAAAAGATTTTTATTTGCTTAATAATAAGGAGAGAACATATCAGCATGTTCTTGGAGTGGCTATGGCAGCAGAAAAATTAGCTTTGCAATATCAAGAAGATATTAGAGCCTGTATTTTAGCAGCTTTATTACATGATATTAGTGCTGTTATTACTCCCCAAGATATGATGAAAATTGCTAATGAATTACAATGGCAATTAGATAGTGCAGAAAAGATATATCCATTTTTATTGCATCAAAAAATATCTGCTTTAATAGCTTATGAGTATTTTCAAATTAGGAATTTATCAATTTTAAAGGCAATCGAATCACATACAACACTAAGATCTAATCCTAGTAAATTAGATATGATTATTTTTATTGCTGATAAACTAGCTTGGGATCAGCCTGGGGAACCACCGTTTAAAAAGAATATTGAAATGGCATTAAATGATTCTTTAGAAGCAGCTTGTTATCAGTATATAAAATATCAGATTGACCACGATCTATTATTATTTCCTCATTGTTGGATCATTGAGGCATACCGATGGTTAGAAAAGTCACATTGTAAATAACATGTGGCCTTTTTGTTTGCTTAAAATTTTAAGGGGGTTTAAACTGTAGGAAGAAGGGAGATTATTAAATGTTAATACGTAAAATAGAGGAAGTTGATTATCAGGACGTGTATCAATTAGTTAAATATGAATTAGGATACCAAAACTTGGAATTTAATAAATTTTGTTGGCGACTTGATCAAATGCTTCAAGATACAAACTATCAAATTTATGTTGCAATTATCGATTACAGAGTAGTAGGGATAATTGGATTGATGTTAGGTTGGGGGTTAGAAATTGAAGGGAAAATTATGAGAATTATTGCGTTGGCAGTAGAACATAGATATCAAGGGCAAAAAATTGGAAGTTCTTTAATTGCATATAGTGAACAATACGCCCTGAGCAAACAGGTAAGTGCCATCACAGTCAATAGCGGACTTGAACGTCGTCGAGCACATGAATTTTATAAGAAAAATGATTATTATAAAAAAGGTTATAGCTTTATTAAGAAATGTGAATAAGTTGTGAATAAAGTACTAATTGTTCTTGAATTTCACCTTTGACAAAGGAATACAATATTGATGAGGTTTTAGAATTGCTTGATATTAAAAATAAAAAAACTGCTTTTATTAGTGAATTATCAGGCAGACCGCATCATTACAATTGAAGATGGAATCATCATTGATGACATTAAAAGTAAATAAAAGCGTAATAATAGATTTTAGAGTTAACGTTATGAGTAGAGGGATTCAACTAATGACGTTACTCTATTTTTATTAATTGAAACAATTAATAACCTTGATATAATAATAAAAAAAGATGATTTTTAAAAGAGGCAGGTGATCTTTATATGGATATTAAGAGTTTGCTAGAGTTATTTAGAAAATCTCCCGAACTATTTTTAGATACAAGTGGGAGATCTGGTGCCAAAACCTACTGCTATCAAGATTATTATTTAAAAATTGGAAAAAAACATGAATTAGAGGCAGAGTATCGGGCATTAATATATTTTAGTAAGTATAATTACAGTCAAGCGGCGCTAGAATATAGCAGTAGTGAGCGAGATTATTTATTAACTAAGAGAATGTCAGGTATGTGCAGCTGTGCCCCAAAACTAATTTCTAATCCAGAGATATTAGCAGTAACTTTGGGAAAGCTGTTAAGAAAGTTCCATGATACAAAATTTACTGAAGCTATATATATAAATCATAATGAAGAAATATTAAAACGTGTATTTTTAAATTATCAACAAGCCAACTTAGATGAGCAAATGACACAAGGTATTGGCTGCTTAGAACTTGACGAGGTGTTTAGTTATATTAATGCTAAAAAGGATATTTTAGTTGAAGATACAGTTATTCATGGTGATTATTGTTTGCCAAATATTTTTTTAGACCAAGATTATCGTTTTTGCGGTTTTTTGGATATGGGACGTGCGGGAGTAGGTGATCGCCATTATGATTTGTTTTGGGGAAGATGGTCACTTGCTTATAATCTAGGTAATGATAAATATGGTGATTTATTTTATGAAGCATATGGAAATGAAGTAATTGATCCAGAGCGTTTGAAATTAATCGCATATATTGCTTGTCTAGATGGATGATAAGGGTAAATAACTTGGCGTTTTAAAAATAAAAAATGACGAATATTCGTCATTTTAAAATAAACCTAATAGTGCTTGCATTGATAAACAAACCACAGTAATAGCCACCCAACAGCAAAATCCCATGAAAATTGGTTTGGCACCGCTTTTTACAAGTTTAACAATATTTGTATTTAATCCGATAGCTGCCATTGCCATAACAATAAAAAATTTGCTAAGATCTTTAATTGGTGCGGTAATATTACCAGGCAGGTTGAAGACTGTTGTAATAACAGAAGCTAGGATAAAGAATAAGATAAAGAAAGGAAAAATTTTCTTGAGATTAAAAGTACTTTCACTTTTTTCAGCATCGCGAGTACGTTTAAAAGCTAATACTAAGGTAATTGGAATAATTGCTAGTGTTCTTGTTAATTTAACAATCGTTGCTTGATCTAGGGTATTACTTCCATGAATACCATCCCATGCAGTTGCAGTGGCGGTAACAGAGGATGTATCATTGACTGCACTTCCAGCAAAAAGTCCAAAACCATCATTTGATAATCCTAGCATACCGCCCAAAGTTGGGAAAATTAAGGCGGCAAGAATATTGAATAAAAAGATTACTGATATAGCTTGAGCGATTTCTTCATCGTCAGCTTCGATAACTGGTGCGGTTGCAGCGATTGCAGAACCACCACAAATTGATGAACCAACCCCGATCAGTGTTGAAATCTTTGATGGCATTTTTAATACTTTGCATAGTACATAGGCTACGACTAGAGAAGTTGCAATCGTTGAGATAATTATTGGTAAAGATGAACTTCCTGTTTTTACAATATCGCTTAAATTCATACCAAATCCTAATAATATAACGGCGTATTGTAAGATTTTTTTAGAAGTATATGTGATCCCACTTTGAACTTTGCTTTTATCTTTAACTAAGAATGTAATGATCATTCCCATTAAAATGGCAAATACGGGACCGCCAATCAATGGCAGTTGTTTACCGAGATAGTATGCTGGCATTGCAATAGCTAGACATAGAATAACTCCTAAAGCATTATTTTTTATTTTTGACATTTCTAATCCCCCTTTGTCGAAGTTATTATACATAAATCAAACAATAAATAAAAATTATATATATTTATATAACGATAATAATATGTTATAGTTATAATGAGGTGATTTAATGTTAGATTTTCGGATCGATACTTTTTTGGCGGTATGCAAATATATGAATTTTACTAAAGCAAGTCAGTATTTAAATATTACTCAGCCAGCTGTTTCGGGTCATATTCGTTATTTAGAGGAAATTTATGATGTTTAGTTATTTATGTATATTGGTAAAAAGATGCAATTAACTAAAGCAGGAAAAATTTTGCTTGATGTAGCTACAACATTAAAGCATGATGATATTTTTTTTAAAATAAATTAAATAATTTGTCATTGAAACAAGAGCTGGTTTTTGGAGCAACACTTACAGTAGGGGAATATGTGATGCCTAAAGTGATTGATCAATTGTTAAATGAAAATCAAAACACAATGATTAAGATGCAGGTTGCAAATACAAGTGAGTTATTAAAGATGATCAATGAAGGACAACTTGATTTTGCTTTAGTTGAAGGATACTTTAATAAATTAGAGTATGATTATCGAAAATTTTGTCAAGATGAATATATATGTGTTGGTTCAATTGATTTTCCATTGTCAATAGTCCATGATATTAGTGAATTATTTAAGTATAATCTAATTATTCGTGAAAATGGCTCAGGTTCACGAGAAATTATTGAACGATGGTTAAAAGAGCGGAATTTAGATATTGATGATTTTAGTAATATTATTGAAATTGGTAATATTAATATGATCAAACGTCTTGTTAAAAATAATCATGGAATAACTTTTATCTATAAATTAGCTGTTGAAAAAGAATTAGCTGAAAGAAGATTGAAGCAAGTCAAAGTAAATGCTTTAACAATAAAACATGATATTAATTTTATCTGGCGTAAAAATAGTGTTTTTAATGACTACTACGAAGAATTATTTGAGGTGTTTCGATTGCAAAATGATAAAGTATTGCTATAATTACGTTTGTAAGGAGTGATGATTATGCCTTTGACAGATGATGATTTTTTAAAGGATAGTAAGTTAGAACTTTATAATGAAGTGATTGAAAGTCTCCAAGAACAAGAAGAAACTACAGATATCTTGGATTATGAATTTGATTTAGAAGAAGAATAGTGATGTATCCTCGATACATCATTTTTAAGGAGAAAATATGATTGAAGAATATATAGCTAATAATCAATTTCAAGATGCACTTGATCTATTGAATGATATGGATGACGAAATGACGCGGTATCAGCGTCTTGTTTGTCTTTATGGTTTAGGTGAATATCAAATGGCTAAAGCTGAAGGAATGTTAGCAAAAGCGAAAGCAAGTAATACCTATTATGATGTTGTAAGTATTTATGTGGCTACTTTAAAGGAACTAGAGGAGTTTGAAGAAGCAATCAATATCATGGTAGAAGAATTATCAATGCCATATATTCCGTATGAATATGAAGCAATCTTTAATGCTGCTCATGATGAACTGCTGTTAGCTAAACGTGAAGCAAACGAGGGAATGGAACGGCATAATAATGCTTTTAGTTTGGATGATATGGAAAATATTTTGATGAAAGATTTGCCTAATGAGGATTTATTGTATATGGCAATTGAACAAATGGAAGGAATTAATATTCGGCGCCTATTACCAGCTATTCGTAATTTTTTGAAAGATGAAAATAAGCCTAGCTTCGCTAAGAGTTTACTCATTGAATTGATGATTGATCAAGAAATAGATGAAGAAATGACCTTGGTAAAAAAGGGGATTGAATATGGAATTAATCCAAGTTATGCTCCATTAGTTTTGAATCAAGAAGTTGGTGGAACGATCTTAAATCTTTTATCTGAAGGAATTGAAGATGATAATCCTTCGTTATATTCATTGTGTGAGCAGTTTCTAAATTTCTATCTATATTTAGTTTATCCTAAATATATCGATGATTATGATTATCGTCCAATTGCTGCAGCAATTCATTATCATATTGCGTCGATGCAGTATATTGACATTGAATTAGATGATATCGAGTACCTTTATAATTGTGATAAAGAAGAAATTTTAGAAAAATTAAATGAAATTAAAGAAATTGAATATTAAAGTACTGAAATTGCTAGATTTATTGTTCAAAAAAGTTGAATTAATAGTATTGTTAGTATATAATACGTGATGAAACTAAAAAAGGAGAATAGTATGAAAATCAATAATAAAAAATTAGAAAATGCAATCGTAGAACTAACAGTAGCATTTGATAGTGAAGAATGGAAAGCTACTCAAGAAAAAGCACTTGATAAATTAGCTAAAAATGTAAAAATCGATGGTTTTAGACCAGGTAAAGCACCTGCAGCTATGGTAAGAGCAAGAGTTTCTAAAGCTAGTGTTTTAGAAGAAGCAACAGATATGATTTTACAAACAAAATTTGTTGAAATTTTAACTGAAGCAAATGTTGAACCAGTAGCACAACCTGCTTTAAGTGTTCAAAAAGTAGATGCTGATGAATTGGAAGTTCAAATCTTAGTACCAGTAAAACCACAAGTTGAGCTTGGTGAATATAAAGGATTAGAAGTTAAAAAAGGTCGCGTTACAGTAACTAAAAAAGAAATCGAAGAACAATTAGCAAACTATCAAACTCAATTTGCTGAATTAACAGTAAAAGAAGGTGGGAAAGTTGCTAAAGGTGATACTGCAGTAATTGATTTTGAAGGATTTGTAGACGGTGTTGCTTTTGAAGGTGGAAAAGGTGAAAACTATCCATTAGAAATCGGTAGTGGTTCATTTATTCCAGGATTTGAAAATCAAGTGATTGGAATGACTGTAGATAAAGAACAAGATATCGTTGTTACTTTCCCAGAAGATTATGGTGCAGCTGATTTGGCTGGTAAAGAAGCTACTTTCAAAGTGACTGTACATGAAATCAAAGAAAAACATTTACCAGAAATTGATGATGAATTAGCTAAAGATGTAAATATTGATGGTGTTGAAACTTTAGATCAATTGAAGGATCATATCAAAGCTAATATTAAAACTCGTAAAGAATCTGAAAATGAAAATAAATTCATGGATGATTTATATAAAGCAATCGTAGCGTCTTCTAAAGTAGAAGACAGTGATGCTTTATTAGAACAAGAACAAGGATTAATGTTACAAGAAATTGAACAAAATTTACAAAGACAAGGGTTAAATTTTGAAGTTTACCAACAATTTACTGGTAAATCAAAAGATGATATCAAAGAAGATATTAAACCTCAAGCTGAAGAAAGAGTGAAATTAAATGCTATTCTTGCAGCAATTATCGAAGAAGAAAAATTAGCAGTTAGTGATGAAGAATTAGAAACAGAATTAAAAACAATTGCTGAATATTATCAAAAAGAATTAGACGAAGTTAAGAAAATTTTCGAAGGAAATATGAGCCGTATCGAAAACGATTTGTTAACTCGTAAAGCTGTTGATTTAGTAAAAGACAACTTAAAATAATGAAAAGACGCTCATGCGTCTTTTTAGTAAAATAGCGAAATAGGAGGAAATAGAATGAATGAACAAACTGTATTAACGTTACCGGTAGTTTGTACACGGGGCATGATTGTTTTCCCAGAAAACAGGTTAACATTAGATGTTGGTCGTCCAGTGAGTTTAAAGGCACTTGAATTAAGTGCTAATGAACATGATAACAATATCATTTTTGTCTCACAAATCAATCCATTAGTGGATAATCCTTCTTTTGATGATGTGTTCCATATTGGAACTCTTTGTAAAATTGATCGTAAAGTGCGCCGTGACAGTTCGGGAACTATCAAATTAACTGTTTTGGGGGCAAAAAGAGTTAGGCTGACTAACTTTGAAGAACAACAAGGAAGTATCTACTCAACTGTTGAAATTATTGAAGATGAATTTGGAGATCGAAATGAAGAAGTTGCTTTAGTTCGTAAGACAACTTCGTATTTTGAACAAGCAAAACGCAGTATGCCAAATATGCCGCTAGATTCAATCAATCGATTAACTAGTGGAGTATCAGCAAGTGTTTTAGCTGACACAATTGGACAATATTTAACAATTGATCTTAATAAAAAACAAAAAATCTTAGAACCTATTAATATCAATGAACGTTTATTATTAGTAGCTAGTTCAATTGAATCGGAAAAAGTGATAGGTGAAATTGAAGAAACGATTAATCGTAAAGTTCGTGAAAGTATTGATGAAAATCAACGTGAGTACTATTTAAGAGAAAAACTTCGGGCTATTAAAGAGGAATTAGGTGATAGTGTACCGAAGGAAGACGATGCAGAAACGATTCGTGAAGAACTTGAAAAAAATCCTTATCCACAGCATGTTAAGGATAAAATTGAAGAAGAATTACGCCGTTTTGAAACAATGCCAGCAGCTTCTTCAGAAGCTAATGTAGTAAGAACATATATTGACTGGATGATGAAAACACCTTGGTATCAAGAAACTAAAGATGTTGAAGATATTCAAGCAATTGAAGATGTTTTAAATGAAGATCATTATGGTCTTGAAAAGGTAAAGGAACGAATTGTTGAATACTTAGCGGTTAAACAAATGACTAAATCGCTAAAAGCACCAATTATTTGTCTTGCTGGGCCACCAGGGGTTGGGAAAACTTCAATCGCTAAAAGTATTGCCCGTGCACTACAGCGTGAATTCATCAAGGCATCATTAGGTGGAGTTAAAGATGAAGCTGAAGTACGTGGACATCGTCGTACTTATCTTGGGTCTATGCCAGGAAGAATTATTCAAGGGATGAAGAAAGCGGGAGTAATAAATCCGGTCTTCTTACTTGATGAAATCGATAAGATGTCAAGTGACTATAAAGGTGATCCGACTAGTGCAATGCTTGAAGTTTTAGACCCTGAACAAAATAGTCAATTCTCTGATAATTATTTGGAAGAACCATATGATTTATCAAAAGTATTGTTTATCGCTACTGCAAATGATCTAGGAAATATTCCAGCTCCGCTTAGAGATCGTTTGGAAATCATTGAACTATCTTCATATACAGAACAAGAAAAACTAATGATCGCTAAAAATCATTTAATTAAAAAGCAGTTAGCTTTACACGGTTTAAAGGAAGATCAACTAGTAATTGAAGATGATGCAATTATGGCGATTATTCGTCACTATACGCGCGAAGCTGGAGTTCGTGATCTTGAGAGATTGCTGGCAAAGATTTGTCGTAAAGCGGTATTAATCGTTTTAAAAGAAAAACGTGATAACTTAACAGTTAATAAAGAAAGTTTAGAAAAACATTTAGGTAAAGCACCATTTGAACATACTAAGAAATTAGATCATAGCCAAATAGGTGTCGTTACTGGTATGGCATATACACAATTTGGTGGAGATATTTTACCAATTGAAGTCAATCATTTCCAAGGATCTGGTAAATTTATTATTACTGGTCAATTAGGGGATGTAATGAAGGAATCAGCATCGATTGCATTAGACTATATGAAAGCTAATAAAGAGAAATATGGTCTTGAAAAAATTGCATTTGATAAAGAAGATATTCATATTCATGTGCCTGAAGGAGCTGTAAAGAAAGATGGCCCTAGTGCAGGTGTTACCTTGACCACTGCTATCTACTCAGCTTTTAAAAATCAGCCGGTTCGCAATGATATTGCTATGACGGGTGAAATTACATTACGGGGAAATGTGCTGCCAATTGGTGGTTTAAAAGAAAAATCAATTTCAGCGCATCGTTCTGGAATTAAAAAGATTATTATCCCAAAGGATAATGCTAAAGATATTGATGATATACCAAAATCTGTTCAAGATGAATTAGAAATCGTATTAGCTGATCATATTGATACAGTACTAGATCACGCACTTGAAAAATAGGGTTAAAAATAACCCTTTTTTTCTTATTGTGTGGTACAATGAAAAAGGTGATGAGAATGGTAAAAATAAAGAAAGCAGAATATGTTTTATCCGCAGCATGGAAAAGTCAATGGCCAGAAGAAAGTTTTCCTGAAATGTGTTTGGCGGGACGTAGTAATGTTGGTAAAAGCAGTTTTATTAATGCAATGTTAAATCATAATGGTTTAGCTAAAGTTTCAGGAACTCCAGGAAAGACAAGAACATTAAATTTTTTTAATGTCAATGATGCATTATATTTTGTTGATGTTCCTGGTTATGGTTATGCTAAAGTTAATGATAGTATTACTAAGCAATTTGGTAAGACAATGGATGAATACATAACTTTACGTTCAACTTTAAGAGGATTTATTTTATTAGTTGATTATCGTCATAAACCGACTAAAGATGATGTGCTGATGTATGAATTTGTTAAACATCATGATGTTCCGGTAATGGTCGTGGCAACCAAAGAAGATAAATTAAAAAGAAATGATCTGAAAAAGAATGAAAAAATTATCAAAGATACTTTGGGGTTTCATCCTGAAGATAAATTTGTTCGTTTTTCAAGCTTAAGGAAAAAAGGAATTGAAGAAGCATGGAACTTTATCTATGAGCTATGCGATATTAATTTTAATTAGATTTTAAAAAGTAAAATGATGGTAGATGCAAGAAAGATAGAGCTTTTAAATGTATCTACTTTTATTTTGTTTAAATAATATCAAAGTATCTAGATTCTGGTGGAACAAAGTAGAATGAATTAGTATATTCTATAAAAGGCGGTCTTTTTTCATATTTTTAAGAATCGTGCATATAGTTTGATGGGAGGTATATATGCAAAAGATATATTTTGAAAAATGGATTGATTTAAATCATCAATTGAATGAATTATTATCATTATCAGTAGATGAGTCTATTAATTACAAGATTGAAAGTGTAGGCGTTCGAGCAGTAGGAAGTTTAATTGTTAAAGGAGAGTATAATGGCAATCATAAATTTGATGAAAATATTGAATTAGATGTATTGGCAACATTTGATAAGATTGTTGATCAGCGAGATTTCAATATTAAAGTTGAAGATTTTGATTATTTTATTAAAGATGGAAATATCCAAATTAAGATTGAAGTAGGTATTCATGGGGTGGTAGAAGGAGAAGATCGATATGTACGGGATGAGCATCTTGGGCATGATGAAGCACTTGAAGAAATTGAAAACTTAATCAAGGATACTGAACCAGCTAATGCTTCAATTGAGCAATTAGTTCGAGCTAAACCTGTCGAAGTCCAAGAAACTGGGCCAGTAACTCCAGCTTACGTTGCTCAAGCAAAGCAGCCAGAAAGTAAGCCGATGGCTGCTGAAACTACGACTTCAACAGTAAAAGAGATAAAAGCAGTGGCAAAAGAAATGGATAATCATCCTAAAAACTTAGAAACATCAAAAGTTGCTGTAATACCGCAGAAATCAGAGTCATCAGTACACGCAGCAAAAGAACCGGCTGTTCATATGACCAAAGAACCAATGGCACATGTTGCTAAAGAAGCTGCTGTAATGGAAGTCAGTAAAAAAGAAACAGCTATGGCTGAGGAGATTAGTGAACAACTTCAAGAAAAGGTTTACCAAAGCAAGTCACGACCAATTTTTCAAGACACTAGCGATAGTGTGGGAACTTATTACTTATATATAGTTAAAGAAAATGATAGTTATAGTGAAGTGGCGACCCGTTATAGTGTGGATGAAGAAATAATCCGCAATTATAACCAAGATAAGGCTCTAGAAGCCGGCAGTGTCTTAATCATTCCATATGTTCCATGAAAGAATTAATTAAGGAAGCCTATTCACTAGAAGTTATTGGTTATATTAAAGTAACAAAAAAAGTCTATAAAGTAAAATGTCGTGAAGGATTCTTTTGTTTAAAGTTTGTTGAAGACAATGGATTGACTGTTGTTATTGATCATATAGAGAGCTTGCATTTAAAATGCTTTTTGCCAGTAATCAGAAATTATAAAAAACAAGTTCTAACAAGTTATGAGGATAAAACTTTTTATTTAAGTCCTTGGTTAGCAAGTGATAATGCAATCGTTAAAGAATTAAAATTAAAATTTTATTATGAATGCTTATCATATTTGCATTCAACTTCTTTTTTTAATTATAGTGTTTCAAAGAGTTTTTTTAAACGTCAAATTGAAGATATAGCAAATATTATTCATGAGCGTCAAGCTTATTACAATGAAATTATGAGTAATTTTGAAGTTTTATCGTATCGTAGTCCAACTGGATGGATGTTTGTTTTAAATTATCATCGAATTGAAGGTTGTCTAAAAAAAGCCTTAGAACTTTTGGAATGCTATGAACAATATGTTTGCAATCTAGATACGATAAGATTATGTCTGACATATAATAATTTTAATTATAGTCATGTAATGATGAAAGAAAGTAAATTAATTTCTATTGATCAAATTAAAATCAACTTATGTATTTATGATATTTATAATATGTATCAAAGAATTCCAGAGTTTATCTTTGATTTTGACGTTATTCTTGATAGTTATTTTTGTAAGATAAAGCTCTTAAAAGAAGAGCGGCTTTTATTACAGTGTTTGTTACATGTTGTTCCGATCATTGAATTAGTACATGATGAAATTAATAATATTATCATGATGTCTCGCTTATTATATTATTTGGATTCAATTTCTTCGTTAAATAAAAAGTTAGCGATTGACTAGGGCTGATGATTTTGTTAGAATATTTCTAGCAATGATTAGGAGGAGTAGATCCTGAAACTTTTAAGAGAGTCCCTGGCTGGTGGAAGGGGATAAGATAATGGATTGAAGGTAGCCTAGGAGCATGTCTATTGAAAAAAAGTAGGTAGACACGTATGACTGCGTTAAGGTCTTGAGGCATAGATAAGCTATGCAAAGTAAGGTGGTACCACGAGCATTCGTCCTTATGACGGTGCTTTTTTATTTTAAGGAGGAAATTATGAGTTATTCAGTGGTTTGGATTTTATTTTTAGGTGGATGTTTATTTTTAATGTATTTTTATAGTGGTAAAATGCGTCAAGTTAAAAAATATCAAAAACAACAGCGGGCTGCATATGAAGAAAACCGGGTTAAGTATAGTCATTTTACAAGCGAAGTGTTTGATCAAACTCCTGATGAAGAGTTAACACATGCTGTTTTATTCCACCTTTTAGCAAAAGAAGATAAATTGTATGAAGGAGAAGAAATTACTGGAACATTGATTGATGTAATGACACCAAGCGAATTACTGATCTACACTATTTATCAAGTAGAACTTTCAATGGATGGAGGGCGTGGTTCATTGCACTCATTCTTTATTAAGGAACCATATTGCCTTTATCGTCCATATGCCATTAAAGCATTTGAGGCTGTGGATTGCCATGAAATTGCTGAGTTGATGACTGCAGCAGAAAAATTAGCTGTAATGATTGAAAATGAGGAAGAAATTGAATTAGATGAAGATAGTGATTATGGAAAATATAATTTTTCTGATTTTACAAGCTCATTATTGTCAATGTTGAAATCTTCTGGAATTGTTAATAAAGCAGCTAAATTTATTCGTGAAAACAAAAATGATTTTATTGATTTGGAGGTAACAACTGATGAGCAAACAACTGGAACCGAAGTATAATCATCATAAAGTAGAAGAAGGAAAATATCGTCATTGGATCGATAAAAAATATTTTGAAGCTGGTGATACTAGCAAAAAGCCGTATTCAATTGTTATTCCCCCACCTAATGTAACTGGTAAATTACACTTAGGTCATGCTTGGGATACAACTTTACAAGATATGATCATCCGTTATAAAAGAATGCAAGGTTATGATGCTTTGTGGCTGCCGGGAATGGATCATGCGGGTATTGCAACTCAAGCTAAGGTAGAGGCAAGGATGCGTGAAGAAGGTATTTCTCGTTATGATCTTGGTCGTGATGGCTTTTTAGAAAAAGCATGGTCATGGAAGGAAGAATATGCTTCAATTATTCGAGCTCAATGGGAAAAATTAGGTTTATCATTAGATTATTCTAAAGAACGTTTTACTTTAGATGATGGTTTAAGCGAAGCAGTTAAAGAAGTATTTGTTAAATTATATAATGAAGGATTGATTTACCAAGGGAAACGGATCATTAATTGGGACCCAGTTCAAAGAACGGCATTAAGTAACATTGAAGTGATTCATAAAGAAATTGAAGGGGCGATGTATTATTTTAAATATCAAATCGTTGATAGTGATGAACAATTAATTATTGCGACAACACGTCCTGAAACAATGTTTGCCGATCAAGCTATATTTGTGCACCCTGATGATGAACGTTATACTCACCTAGTCGGGAAAAAAGCAATCAATCCAGCTAATGGTGAAGCGTTACCAATCATGGCTGATAGCTATATTGATATGTCATTTGGGACAGCGGTAATGAAATGTACCCCTGCTCATGACCCTAATGACTTTGCGTTAGCAAAAAAATATAACTTAGAAATGCCAATTTGTATGAATGATGACGGAACTATGAATGAACTGGCACATAAATATGCAGGAATGGATCGTTTTGCTTGTCGAGAGGCTTTGGTTGCTGATTTTAAAGCAGCTGGGGTTGTTGACCATATTGAAAAACATATGCATCAGGTGGGGCATTCAGAAAGAAGTAATGCAATCGTTGAACCATATTTATCAAAACAATGGTTTGTTAAAATGGAGCCATTAGCTAAGGCAGCTTTAGAAAATCAGTTAAAGGATTCTAAAGTAAATTTTGTCCCTGAACGTTTTGAAAAAACATTTAATCAGTGGATGGAAAATATTGAAGACTGGTGTATATCTCGTCAATTATGGTGGGGACATCAAGTACCGGCTTGGTATCATAAAGAAACCGGTGAAGTTTATGTTGGGAAAAATCCACCTGCTGATTTAGAAAACTGGAAACAAGACGAAGATGTCCTAGATACATGGTTTTCAAGTGCACTATGGCCATTTTCAACACTTGGATGGCCTAATACCGATAGTGAATTATTTAAGCGTTATTTTCCTACCAATACTTTAGTTACAGGGTATGATATTATTTTCTTCTGGGTGAGCAGAATGATTTTCCAATCATTACACTTCACTGAGGAAAGACCATTCGAACATGTTTTAATTCATGGTTTGATTCGTGATGAACAAGGGAGAAAGATGTCAAAATCGTTAGGCAATGGTGTTGATCCGATGGATGTTATTGATGAATATGGTGCTGATACATTACGCTTCTTCTTAACAACTAATTCGGCACCAGGAATGGATTTGCGTTATATTCCGGAAAAATTAGAAGCATCATGGAACTTTATCAATAAAATTTGGAATAGTGCTCGTTTTGTTTTAATGAATATTGATGATGAAATGAAATTTGAAGAATTATCATTTGATAATCTAAATCTTTGTGATAAATGGATTTTAAATCGTTTAAATGAAGTGATTCGTGAAGTAGATATTAACATGGATAAATTTGAATTTGTTAATGTTGGTAGTGAGTTATATAAATTTATTTGGGATGACTTCTGTTCATGGTATATTGAACTTACAAAAGTACATTTAAATAGTACTAATGATACAGAAAAACAGGCAAGTTTAAATACATTAGTTTATGTTTTAAATGCGATTGTTAAAATGCTGCATCCATTCATGCCATTTGTAACTGAAGAAATCTTCCAGGCAATTCCACATTTAGAAGAATCTATTTGTATTGCTATCTGGCCAGAAGTAAATGATCATTTTACTGATGAAAGTATTAATGATCAATTTACATATTTAATCGATATTGTAAAAGGTATCCGTGAAATCAGAACACAATATACGATTAAAAATGCAATTGAAGTGCCATACGTGATCAATACTAAAAACGATGATCTAGAAGGATTGTTAAATAAATGTTTACCTTACATCAAGAAATTATGTAATGCAGTTTGTTCAGGTTATAATCTTAATGCTGCTGGTGAGGTTGCAAATATTACAATTAAAGGTGGCAATTCATTATTAGTTGAATTAGGGGATTATATTGATAAAGATGCTGAAAAAGAAAAATTAGCTAATCAACTTAAAAAGTTAGAAGGAGAAATTAAACGTTGTCAAAATATGTTGGCAAATGAGAAGTTCACTTCAAAAGCTCCAAAAGAAAAAGTTGAACTAGAAAGAAATAAATTAGCGGATTATCAATCTAAGTATGATGCTGTAAAAGAAAAATTAGAGCAAATGTAAAAAGATGAAGAAATTCATCTTTTTTCTATTTTTAAAAGTAAAAATTATTTTCTTGCAGTAAATAATAATATAAGGTTTAGTGGTGAGTGTGACCTTAAATTCAAAAGAGGAGACAAGAAAAATGAATGAATTACAGCAATGTATGCAAATGGAAGTAATGGGCGGTGGTGTTACGGGATTTTTCTTTTGTGTCGTAATTGGAACTGCAATTTATAAGATGTTTCGTTCGGGGGCTGGACGCGTATCGATTCCTAAAATTATTTCAATCGAGTGGCGTTAAAATGAAAGAATTATCGATTACATCTCAGCAAAAGATCAATGGTGGCGGAGCGATTGTTTATGTGATTTCTTTAGTAGCTGTAGCTGCTGGTTATAGCGTTGCTAAATTATTAAGAAAACGTTTTTCAATTACACGTTAATTGAGCATATTTATAAACTGCTAACATATACTAGATTTGGAGGTGCAAGATGAAAATAGTAAGACTTGTAGTAGTGTTAGCAGTTGCTTTATCAATTTGTTTTTGTGGAATCTATTTGAAGTTTTTTTCAACGATCAATAGTTATATTAATACTTACATAGTTCAAGTAGGAATATATAAACAAGATGAAAACGCTAATGAAATGATAAAAAAGTTATTAGATTTAGGGAAACCGAATTATAAGTATCAAAAAGATAATAATTTCGTAGTGATAACAGGTGTGTTTTTGGATGAAAAGGAGGCAAAGGACATGGGGAATACAATTAGTGAAAGTGGAATCACATGTGTAATAAAACAAACGAAATTCGAAAGTAGTTTTAAAGAGGTTATTGAAAAACAAGATTATGAAGCAATTATTAAAGAATTAGGATCATGAAATTAAAAAACTATCCATTGGAAGAACGACCGCGCGAAAAAGCCTTCCATCACGGAATTGAAAGCCTAAATAATATTGAATTATTAGCATTAGTCTTAAGAACTGGAAATAACCAAGAATCAGCGATTGAATTGGCTCAACGTATTATAAATGAAATTGGAGGTTTTCGTTATTTGCATGATATCAATTATTATCAGTTGATTCAGATTAAAGGAATCAAACAAGCTAAAGCAATAGAAGTTTTAGCTATTATTGAAATTGCTAAACGTTTGGATAAACAGCCTGTGGCTATGTCAGCTATTAAAGAACCGAGTGATGGTTATGAATTGTTGAAAAATCAATTAATGTTTGAACAGCAGGAAAAAGTGATTGTATTATGTTTAAATTCACGCTTAGAGGTAATTAAAGAAAAAACCGTATTTATTGGTGGGAATAACATATCTATTATTAGTGGGAGAGAGCTGTTTAAAGAAGCATTGATCTGTGGTAGTAATCGTGTGATGGTCGTTCATAATCATCCTTCAGGTAATCCTGAACCATCAATTGAAGATATTGAAGCAACCGAGCGCCTATATAGTATGGCAAAAGAATTAGATATAGATGTAGTTGACCATTTAATTTTTGGTCGTAGTAGATTTTATAGTTTTGCTTCAAATAAGATTATTGAAGTTTAAAGATAATTGATTATTTTATATTAATGCCTTATAATGATATGGATGTGAGGTGGTAATTTGAATAATCGTAAAAAACAAAGAAATAAGAGAATAGTTTTAATTATAACGGTAGCAATTGTTGTTTTTTCTACTATATCATTGGTATTTTCAAGAACCCAAGGGGGACTTGAGCGAATGGTCAGCGATTCGATTGCTGCAATAGAGTATTATGTAGTAAAAAAACCAGTTGAATTTGTAAGTAATTTATTTAGTGAATATAATGAGTTAAAAGATGTTTATAAAGAAAATAAGATTTTAAAAGCAAAATTATCATCTTATGCCAGTGTCGAAGTTAATACTGATGTTCTTTCAAAAGAGATTGATGAGTTGAAAAAGATGCTAAATATTGAATATTTGCCAACTGATTATAATGTTAAGACAACATCATTTGTTCGTGAAAGTGATGATTGGAATAACGAAATTACAATTGATTTAGGAAGTTTGGCTGGAGTTAGCAAAGATATGGTCGTAATTTCTTCAAAAGGAATGATTGGTAAGGTTACTTCGGTTACAGAAGTGACGGCGCGAGTTCAGTTATTAACAGCAGAGAATCCTACTTCTGCATTACCGATTCAAGTTATTAATGGTGATCAAAATGTTTATGGACTTTTGAATCGTTATGACATTGAGTCAAAATGTTTTGAAATTACTCTATTTAGTGATGTTGAAAAATTTGAAGATAATGCCAAAGTAATAACTTCTGGCTTAGGTGGGAAAGCGCCTAAAGGAATTTATATTGGAACTGTAGAAAGTTCTATTGTTTCTGAAGATGGAACATCAAAAACAATTAGAGTTAAGCCGGCAGCAGATTTTAATGATCTGTCATATGTTGCGGTAGTGTTTAGGAGCGATAGTAATGAATAAGCAATTATATCGTTATTATCTAGTGATGGCATTAAGTTTTGTTGTTGATAGCATTATTAGTTATTATTTACCGTATAATTTTGATAAATTAGGAATAACAATTGTTCCTTGTGTTAGTTTGATGATGTTCACATTGCTGAATAATACAATTGGTGATGAACACCGATACATATTTGCAACTGTGACTGGACTTTATTATGCGATTGTCTACGCAAATAGTTTACTGATTTATGTGTTGCTTTATTGTGTTTATGCTTTTTTTGGAAAGAAATATACTAAATTAGCAACTTATACCCTTTTAGAGATGTTTATCGCCGTAATTGTGACAATAATCGCCCAAGAAGTTGTGATATATTGGTTAGTGTGGATAACAAATGTTACGCAGCTATCAATCGTAGCTTTCTTGACAAATCGTCTTTTACCGACGTTAGGAGCTAATTTATTATTGATTGCACCAGTATATTTTATCCACAAGAAATTAGGATTCGAGGGTAAAGTCAATGCATATCAAAGTAAAAGGAGTTAATAATCATCTAGTTTTTGTTTTAGATGATAATCAAGATTTTAATAGTTTAATGAATGAATTGGAAAGTCTCTTGGAATCACCATTGCTTAAAAGTGATGGCTATTATCCGAGGGCTTTTTTTGATTTTAAAAGTCGAATTTTAAGTATTCATGAATTATTAAGATTATTGGATTTATTATTTAGTAAGCAGGTATTATTGTTTGATGGAATCAATATGGCCAAAGTAGAGAAGAAAAATAAGATTAAAGTAATCAACAAAACTGTTCATGCTGGAGAAATTTTAGAATTGGATCAAGATGCTTTGATTATTGGTCAAGTTAATCCCGGAGCTATTGTTAGATTTAAAGGAAAGTTGTATGTAATGGGGCGCGTCAGTGGATTGGTTGAGGGATTAAATGCTCGAGCAAAAATTAGTGGACAATTCTTTAAAAATGCCCATGTTAGAATTAATGGGGTATCTCGACGAAATTATACAAGTTATGAACTTACGATGCTTTATTATAAGGACAACGAAATATTCTTAGATAAGGGGGATATGATATATGTCTAGAGTTATTGTAGTTACTTCCGGAAAAGGTGGGGTAGGTAAAAGTAGTGTTAGCGTTAATCTGGCTAGTGCCTTAGCTTTTTCAAAATTTAAAGTATGTTTAATTGATGGTGATTTTGGATTGAAGAATTTGGATGTGATGATGGGGTTAGAAAATCGTGTAGTTTATGATTTAAATGACGTCGTTGAAGGCCGCTGTACAATTGAACAAGTATTAGTTAAGGATAAGCGTATAGATGGATTGAGCTTATTACCGTCATGTAAATCTTTATCATTTGAAAATCTAGATACAGAAATAATGAATTCATTAATTGAACGATTAAATAAAGATTATGATTTTATTATTGTGGACAGTCCAGCTGGAGTCGAAAAAGGTTTTCAATATTCTGCTTCATTAGCTAATGAAGCAATTGTTGTTGTCAATTTAGATGTATCATCATTACGTGATGCCGATCGCGTTGTTGGTTTATTGATGAAAAAGGGAATTAATACTATTAATATGATCATTAATAAAGTTAATGTTGATGATATTGAAGGAGCTCGCTCATTAACGGTGGAAGATGCTCAAGAGATTTTATCATTACCGCTGCTAGGGATTGTTTACGATAGCCATGATATGATTGAAGCTAATAATCGTGGTGTGCCGATTTTCTTAAATAATCAACATTTATTACATAGCTGTTTTGTTAATATTTCAAAGCGCATACTCGGGCAGCAAGTACCTTATGCTAAATATAAAAAGAAAAGTTTAATTCGTCGATTTTTTTATTCATAATTAACGTCTTTAATATCATCAGATTCATATAATGGAATAGGTGATAGAATGAGTGATCTAGATGATGTAAGAAAAAGAATGCAAAAGCGCCGGGGCACTAATAAAAAGCCATTAAATGATGATAATTTTAAGCGATTCTATAATTTTATGGTAAAGTTTATGGTCGTAATTTTAGTGGTTTTAGTATCAATGTCATATATTAAAATCAATCCGGATTCTAATATTAAGAAAATGATTTTGAATGATACTAATTATAAAGCGGTAACAAGCTGGATATCTGATAATTTATTTTCTTTTTTGCCAAGTGATGATGTTAGTGTTTCTAGTGGCGTGGAGTATCAGCATGTTAAAGATGACTATTATAAAAATAATAGTAATGAGGTATTAAGTATTGAAGCTGGGCGCGTAATTGCAACTGGTAATGATGAAAACTTGAGCGGATATGTAGTAATTCTAGGCAAGAATGATGTAGAAATTACTTATAGTAATATTGATAATGTAATGGTGACATTGTATGACGAGGTAGATCAAGGGATGGTTTTAGGCAGTTATCAAGATCAGTTTGTTTTACAGTTTGAACATTTAGGTAAGGAAATTAGTTATGAAGAGTATCAAAGGATGGAGTGATTGGTATATCCATCCTTTTACTTTGATTTATCTAATCGCTGCTTGGTTAAATGACAATTTATTTGCTTATTTGAGTGCTTTGTTTATTTTCTTTACTCATGAATTTGGACACTATTATTTTGCTAAAAAATTTAATTTTGAAATTGAGAAAGTTGAGATTTTCCCTTTTGGAGCTTTTTTGAGTTTAAATGATTATGGGACTCATCATATTATTGAAGAATTGGTAATAGTCATGGCGGGTCTATCTACTCATTTGGGAATGTTTATAGTAATAAAAGTATTTTTTGATAGCGAATATTTATTGGCAGTTAACCAATTAGTATTTGTTTTTAATCTCTTACCGATTTATCCTCTTGATGGATCAAAAATATTATTACTAGTTTTTTCATTATTTAAAGATTATTATCGAGCAGTCAAGTTACAAATTAAAGTTTCAATTTTTTCTTTATCAGTTTT
>OJVV01000228.1_pt1 | contig 22010 bp, 19 predicted proteins | sample 1600271 | NCBI WGS metagenome assembly OJVV01 (sample SAMN04436850, study PRJEB24849) | human gut metagenome | biome: human gut; feature: NICU; material: stool | host: Homo sapiens | place: USA: Saint Louis, MO | collected 2011-10-07
GATTATTTTTAATTAAAACATCTCGAACATTTTTACAAACAGCATCACTGCTGGAAATATATTCAATATCTGGTAAAATATCTTTTATTTGATTCTCTAAAATGGGATAGTGCGTACAACCTAAAATAATTGATTTAATCTTTCCTGCATAAGAATCCAAATACTCATGCAATACATCATAAATATCTTTTTTATCCATTCCAGCCTCCACTAAAGGAACTAACTTAGGTGTTGGCAACGTAAACACCTCAATTCCAGTCTGATAACAATCAATCGTATCTGGATACTTATGAGAATTAATCGTTGCTGCTGTTGCTATAACAAGAGTATTATCGACTCCGCGACTGATAAAATCTTCCACTGTTGCATCAATCACTCCAATGATCAAGACTTCCTTATAAACAGCTTGCAGTTCATTTAAGACCGTAGCACTAGTAGTATTACATGCCAAGACAATCAATTTGACATTTTCTTTAATAAAATACTCAACTATTTCACTTGCATAACTAAATAGTTGTTCTCGTGTTTTTTCACCATAAGGGCAATGATAATTATCACCAATATAAATAATATTTTCATTAGGCAGCAAGGTCCTGATAGAATTCAAGACCGTTAGACCGCCTACACCGGAATCAAATACCCCAATCGCTCTTTCCATAGTTACTCCTCGTTTGCGTTATATTCTTCTAAAGCTAAATTTTGAACATGTAATTTAGAAGCAATTTCTTTACCTACATACCTAAATGTTGTAGAGCTATATTCATGATTTGTCACATCAACTTTATCACTTGGATACCGCAGTATAAAACCATATTCATGGCAATGATTGATCAACCACTTATATATGTCAGTTTGATCAAAATCAGCAATACTTATTTCCCTTTTTTGAAGATTTATAGTGGTCCCAAGCTGATATTCGTTATAGCCCGGTAAGATCCCGCTACTACCTAAAGATGCCACATCATAGCTGATATAAGCCGCTGTTAAAACCATATCATTATATCCCTCATCATTAAGTGCCCGATACATCTCCATTAAACTATTATTTGCATCTTCTTGAAGATACATAGAATATTTGACTCGAGGTATTCCTCGTATCTCAACCTGATTTTTCGGTTCATAACCACCTATATATGTCTCGTTATTGACAACCAAAGCTAAATCACTTGGGTTATAAATTCGTTTGGCATTAGACTGCAAATCATGATTAAAGAGCGATGCTAATGAACCCTTAGTAAAATTATTACTCAGCAATTTAACATTATCATATAATTTTTTACCTTCTAAACCATCAAACTCTTTCATAATTGATAAATAAGTATTAGTATCTGCAATGTATGTATAATCACCCTCATCATAAAGTGACCGTAACAATTGGTAATAATCAATATTATCGAAAGAAAAACCTTCTTGATTAATATAAGCATTGACTAAATCATTTTTTATTAGTGTATTGCATCTTGATAGTGCATTACTAGCAAAAGAAACTTCCAATTTACTTGCCAGCTGATTACCAACATTGATCAAATCACTATAGTTTGAATATTTATTTGTTCTATTTAACGCATTATAAAATTCATAATACTGTAATTTAAACTCCGGAAATTCTATATATTTAATAAACTGATCGACTGCAATCGCATTTTCCACTAAGTAATCTTGTTCTTCATCATCTAAATACATCTCTATTAAAGCGCGATTATCATTATTAATTCCATTAACCCGATAAAAGCGATCATACTTGCGGTTTATTGAAATAAAAGCAATCGTAAAACAAAGTGTTACAATTAAATATAAATGCCATCTTTTCAATTTCATAATATCACCTTGTTCCATTATATACCAACTAGTATTAAAAAACCATAATAAAAGGAACTAGATTATAGTTCTAATTCCTTAAATTTAATCAATTCAAAAACTGCTTGAATCCTTGAATCGACACCTAATTTTTGAATCACATTAGAAATATGATTACGAACTGTTTTTTCACTAATTCCTAACGTTTTAGCAATATCTCTCGTTGACTGATTCTTAATTAAAAGATTAAAAATTTCCTTTTCTCTAGGAGTCAGGATTATATTCATCTTTACGTTCACCTCATACTCTAATATATGAGAAAACTACTTTTCGGTGTCTGCTTTTAATACATTAAATAGATTTAATGCTACCTCATGTGGTAAAACACGTTCTAACTGTTCCAGTTGTGCTTCTTTTAGTTGTTTTACACTGCCAAACTCTTTAAGTAACATTTTTCTTCGCTTTGGTCCAATTCCTTCTACACTATCTAAAATAGATTGAAATAAAGATTTAGAACGAACATTTTTATGGAAACTGATTGCATAGCGATGAACTTCATCCTGCATTCTTGTCAGTAAGAAAAATAACTCACTTTTTCGATTTATTTCTACCACTTCACCACTACTATCTAACAAGACTGAAGTTGAATGTCTATCATCCTTTGCCAGACCACAGACCATAATATTAAGATTTAACGCATCAATGACTTCTTTTGCCACTTTAATTTGCCCTTTACCACCATCGACGATAATTAAATCCGGCTTTTCTAGCCCTTCCATTAAAACACGATAATAACGCCGATAAATTACCTCTTTCATACTGGCATAATCATCCGGTCCTTCAACTGTCTTGATCTTAAATTTACGATAATCTTTTTTTGATGGTGTTCCATCTTTAAAACAAACCATCCCTGCAACAGCATAAGCCCCCTGGATATTTGAGTTGTCAAATAATTCAATTCTTCGAGGCAATTGAATATTTAATATTTCTCCCAGCTGCTTGATTGCTCCAATTGTAGAAGCTTCATTTTTTTGAATCAATAAAAACTTCTTTTCTAGTTGTTCTTTAGCATTTTCATTTGCCATTGCTACTAAATTTGCTTTATTTCCTTTTTGGGGTTTGATAATTTTACAATTTACAATTTCTTTTAATAATTCAATATCTAGTTCTTGGGGCACCAGCAACTCTTTAGGCTCAGTATTTTCTTGATAAAACTGTACTAAAAATGAGATAATTTGTTCTTGATAGTCATCCTGTGCAGGAACTAGATTTAAATCACGAGCTAATAACTTTCCATTTCGCATAAAGAATAACTGCAAGCATAAATATCCTTTGTCACTATAATAACCTACAATATCACGATCAACTAAATCATTAAATTGCACATGTTGCTTACTTGTCACATGCTGAATATGAGTGATTAAATCACGACATTCTTTAGCCAATTCATAATTTTGTACCTCACTGGCACTCATCATTTTATTTTGTAAATCATTAATGATTTCTTTCGTATCCCCTTGAATAAACTTCGTAATACTTGATGTCATTTCCTTATAAACTTCATCACTGACCTCTTGAATACATGGTGCAACACATTGATTCAAGGAATAATATAAACATGGTTTTTTAGGAATATGATTACATTTTCTCAATGGATAGAGCCGATTTAACAATTTAAATGTTTCACGAGCCGCTGTACCATCAGGAAACGGACCAAAATGTTTATGTTTTTTATCTTGAGCATTGCGAACAATTTTTAAACGTGGATGCTTTTCTTTAGTCAATTGTATATATGGATAATATTTATTGTCCATAAAAGAGATATTGTATTTAGGACTATAGTCTTTGATTAAATTTATCTCTAATAATAATGCCTCTTTTTCTGAATCCGTAACAATATAATCAAAATCAACAATTTCTTGAACTAACTTTGTTGTTTTATAATTATGTGCTCCAACAAAATATGAAGAAACACGATTTTTTAATTTTTTCGCTTTACCAACATATATAACTGTATTATCTTTATCTTTCATTAAATAACAGCCTGGCTGTAACGGTAAAAGCGAAAGTTTATCTTTAATCATCTGACGATTCATTATTCAAAATATACAAGGGTTGCCCCAAGTCCTCCTTCATTAGGCCCACCATCCCGGTAGCTAACAACATTCTTGTTTTTATCTAACATTTTACGAACTCCATTTCGTAATACTCCGGTTCCCATTCCATGAATAATCCGAACCATTGTATAATTATTAACAATTGCATCATCTAAAAATTTGTCAACGATTGCCATTGCTTCTTCATAACGTTTACCTATAATATTCAACTCATAGCTTTGATTTGTTGTTTTTCGCAAAGATTTTAGATTTGATTTAACTTTTTTAGGCTTCACTTTCTTAGAAATAAAGCTAACTTCCTCGGGCTTTGCATTTAATTTTAATCCACTCATATTAATAGTTAAAATTCCCTTTTTATTAATTGAAAGAATTTCCCCCTGACGATTAGCTGATAATACTTTGACTACGTCACCAACTTGATATTCATGGACTTCTTCATTAATAACTTTTTTTGGTTCATGTTTTAATAAATCAAGATTTCTCTTAGCATCAATGACAACATGTTGTTTTAAAACAGCTTGTTGTTTTAAATCTTCTACCACTAAATCAATTTCCTGCTTCGATTCCTCAAGTAGTTTATTAGCTTCCGCTTTTGCCTTTTCCATCATTTCATCTTTATGTTTTTCAAAACTGCTAATTAAGCGTTCATATTTATTCATCTTAACTTCTGTTTCGTTTGTTAAAGCTTCTAAACGATCTTTTTCAATTTGAACCTGAGCTAGTTCATTTTGCAGTTTTTCTAATAATTTATCTGTATCTGTCAGACTTTCTTCTTTGATTTGATAAGCCATATCAACAATTTCTTGATTAAGACCTAATCGCGATGAAATTTCGATCGCATAAGAATTCCCAACACTGCCCTCAATCAAGCGATAAGTTGGCTGCATCAGTTCTTGATCAAATTCTACTGCTGCTACTAAAATATAATCTTCATTTTTAGCAAATTCTTTTAAGCCTGAATAATGGGTTGAAGCTACAATCAAGGGATTGATTTGATGTAAATATCTTAAGATTGCTTCAGCAATACTTTGTCCTTCACGCGGATCTGTTCCAGAACCAATTTCATCTAGTAAAACTAATGATTTTTCAGTTACTTCATTTGTTATTTCAACTAATCTTTTCATATGGCTAGAAAAAGTTGACAATGATTGTTCAATTGATTGTTCATCACCGAGATCGACACAAATTTGATCAAACATTGGAACCGTTGCTTTAGTACAAGGCAAAGCCATAGCACACAGTGCCATCACACTTAATAACCCAGCCGTTTTTAAAACAACTGTTTTCCCTCCTGTATTCGATCCACTAATCAATAACATTCTCTTTGGTGCATTTAACACTATATCATTAGCTACAACATCATGTGGCTCAATTAAAGGATGTCTCGCTCTAATCAAGCTAAAATGCTGGTAGTCTTCAGCCACTTCTGGAACTATTCCATCTATTTTGACTCCATAAGCAGCCTTTGCGAAAATAACATCAATATCAATCATTAGTTCTTGGTCTTCATGTAGAATATCATAATGGTCTTTTACATTATTCGAAAGTACGGTTAAGATTCGATTTACTTCACGTCGTTCATCATCTTTAGCATGAACTAGCTGATTATTCATTTGAACAATTATATCAGGTTCAATAAACATTGTTTGTCCGCTTGATGAAACTGCATGGACAATTCCTTTAATTAAATTTTTATTGCCGGCTTTGACAGGCAAAACCAGATGATTATTTCTTGAAGAAATAGCTTCTTGACTTAAATAATCTTTATTAGCAACTTTTACTTGATCAATTTTTGTTCTAATATTAGATTCAATTGATAAAATTTGGCGTCTAATTCGTCTTAATTCCGAACTAGCACCATCTAAAACATTTCCACTACTATCAATACAGCGATTAATATCAGCTAATAATTGTTTAGGTAAAACTAGCGCATTGCATAATTGCAACAGCTCATTGTCTACCAATTCTTTTTCGCTCAAATAGCTTTGTACTTCTTTGACATTATTCAACAAATAAACAATTTGGACAAAATCTTCACCGAATAAAGTACCATCTTTTGTTGTTTTTAATAATAACGGTTCAATATCAATAAAATGACCGATTGGCATTTTCCCGTATTTAAAAATCAGTTTCATTGCTTGATCTAAATATTTTTGTTCCAGCTTCAAATCATCAGTATCTTTTAACGGCATTAACTCAGCTATCCTTGTTTTCCCTAATGAACTAACACAATAAGTACTGATTTTATTTTTAATTTGATTAAATTCTAATGTATCATATATATTTTTCATTCTATTCACTCACTATTATCTTATTTAAAATTTTTGTTTGATCAAATTTAGCTGAATCTAATTTTGATAATACATCAACAACCTCATTATATTGATCTTGATTTAACGAAATAGGCTCATTAACCCGATCGATTTCATCATAATATTTTATTAACGCTGATTCAAGGTCTTCCTGATTAATTAAACCATGTTTATAAGCACTGTTCAATGAAGCAGCAAGCGCAGCAACGTTTCGGGCATCAAAACTATCATAATTTATCCCATCATTAATAATATTAGTAAAAACATCAAACCCGTCTGATAATGCTTTCATTTCTTCAGTAACTGAAGGTACAAGCTCTAAAATTTTGCTTGCTACAACTGTTTTCTCAACATTCTCTTTTCCTCCTGGAATAATTGGTGTAATTACAAAAATTAAAGCTAAATAAATAATGATCGTTCCTTCAATTAAGCTAACTAACGCTCCTAAAAGATGATCAAGATGCTCAAAAATACTAATTGTATAGATTATATTTTTTAATATTGGTTTAATAAATTTACCAATAATTAATAAAATAACTTTTAAAGCAATAAATAAAATAATATAATAAATCGATTTATTGTCTTACCAACAATTTCCCCAATCCCTTCAACTTTATATATTTGATATATTGCTGAAAGCGGTGAAGAAGCATATAGTGCTGCAAGCAACGATACTACTGTTGCCATCAAATCATATACTCGATATACAAAACCTTTAAAATAGCCAAAAATCAACATTAGCAATAGAATAAAAACAATAACTGTGTCGATTGCCATGGAATTTAGTGCAAAATTCATTAAAACACCTCAATTTCTTTTAATATACATTGTATCAAAACAAATTTGTACTGTCAAAAAGATTAGAAATATGATATACTAATTTAGTAGGACTAGGAGGACAAGTAATGAACATGAATGTAGTTAGAAATAATAGTTCAAAAAGAATCAACATTATTAATATGCATGCTTACGATAAACTTGTAGCTTTTAGCGACTCTAGTATGGCCGACAGTAGCAGTGCCTTAAACGACGCTAGTAAATATACTAATATTAGTCATATTGGATGTGACGAGACTGGATCTGGAGATTTCTTTGGACCATTATGCGTTGTTGCCTGTTATGTAGATGAGCGCGATTTTGACTGGTTAGTCAGTATCGGTGTTCGCGACCCTAAAGACATGGACAACAAAGAACTTGTTCGGGTTGCTAAAGAGATTAAAGATCGTCTTATATATAGCTTATTAATCCTTGATAACTCTCATTATAATGCAATGGCCAAAGCTGGAAATAACCTAGCTAATATTAAGGCAAAACTTTATAACCAAGCTGTTACTAATGTAATGCAAAAAGTAAGTATGCCAATTAAAAACAAACTAGTCAATCAGTTTGTTTCTCCCAAAACGTATTATAACTATTTAAAAAGTGAAGTGATCGTTGTTAAAGATCTAACCTTTGTCCAAAAAGGCGAAGAAAAATATTTAGCAATTATATGTTCAATGATTTTATCAAAATATGCATATTTACAATATTTTAGTAACATGTCACGAAGTCTTAAAATGAAGTTACCGCGCGGGAATAGTAATAGCGTTGATGCCATTGCTATTGAAGTAGCTAACAAATATGGCGCTAAGATGCTTAATAAAGTTACCAAAACAAACATGACTAACTTTAAACGCATTAAAGATTTGATCTAGGATAACATGGTTATCCTTTTTTATTATTCATTTTTTTAAAATAAATATACAAAAAGGTTGTCAAAACGACAACCTTATTTAACTTCAATCACAAAAGGCTCAACTTTAGTATATTTTACACCTGCTGCATCTAACATCCTTTTAGCCGCACGATCGCTGTCAGTCCCTTTATATTTATCATCTTCATAAACAATTTCACTAATACCACTTTGAATAATCGCCTTTACACACTCGTGACAAGGAAATAATGAAACATAAATACGACAACCTTTTAATTGTCCTGTACTATTTAAAATTGCATTTAATTCAGCATGAACGACATAAGGATATTTGGTCTCATACAAATCACCTTCACGCACTTCCCATGGAAATTCATTATCTTCACATCCCCATGGTAAACCATTATACCCCACCCCAACAATTTTATTTGCTTCATTTACAATACAAGCACCTACTTGGGTATTTGGATCCTTTGAACGAAAAGCTGATAATTTAGCAACTCCCATAAAATATTGGGTCCAATTAATTACTTTACTCATCTTTCAATTCCTCCTGTAACTCATCTAATTTAGCTTGGAAATAATCAGGTAATGGGCTTTCAAATTCCATATATTTTTGTGTGGTTGGATGAATAAAACCAAGTTTTTTTGCATGTAAAAACTGTCCGTGACTAAAATCATCCTTACGATACCCATATTTAGGATCTCCATAAACCGGATAGCCAATATAACTCATATGTACTCTAATTTGATGTGTCCTCCCTGTTTCTAATCGACACTCAATCAAACTCATAGCATTATAGCGCTTTAATACTGTAAAATTAGTAACTGCTTCTTTACTGTTTGTCCGTGTCACTGCCATACTTTGACGATCTTTAGGATTACGCCCAATTGGAGCATCGACTTTCCCATGTTCATGAGGAATAAGTCCATGCACTAATGCTACATATCGACGAACAACAGTATGATCCTTTAATTGTTTTGATAGTAAACGATGTGCATTATCATTTTTAGCGACCATCAAGAGACCACTTGTTTCCTTATCAATTCGATGAACGATTCCCGGCCGGTTAACACCATTGATTCCTGAAAGATCTTTACAATGAAATAATAATGCATTTACCAATGTTCCGTGCATTATTCCAGCCGATGGATGAACGATCATTCCTGTTGGCTTATCAACTACAATTACATCCTCATCTTCATAAACAATTTTTAAAGAAATATCTTCCGGTTCGATATCCAAATCCACATTATCTAAAATTGTGATTTCAATTTCATCATTTAATTTTGTTTTATAACTTGCTTTTTCCTTTTTTTGATTAACCAGCACTAATCCCTGATTGATCATATCTTGGATCTGCGTCCGTGATAACTCCTGTAACTGCATCGCAATAACTTTATCAAGCCGTAAATTATTATCCTCTTCAATTATTAAATTAATTTTTTCCATGAATGTACTCCTCAAAAACAATCTCAACAATTATCAATGCTACTCCAATCACAACTGCCATATCTGCAATATTAAAAATTGGGAAATTATAATTGAAAATAATTACATCGATAAAATCTCGGACATATCCTAAAAAGATTCGATCAACTAAGTTTCCAATCATTCCTCCAAAAGTCAACACTAGACCAAAACGTGTCAACACTTCCTCACTTTTTGTCTTTCTAAAAAATACGATCATCACAACTGCTGCAATAATAGCAACAACAATAAATAACCCTAATTTACCAGCAAACATCCCCCAGGCAACTCCAGTGTTATGAGCATAGGTAAAATAAAAGAAATTATTTATGATTTCATGAGACTCTCCTAATAACATTGATGATGATACTAAATGTTTTGTAAACAAGTCACCACCAACTACTAATATCAATGTAACTAAATATAATATTTTATTTTTTTTTGTTAAATTCATTATTTTTATCACCCACCGACATTATACAATAATCTAAAACTAACCACAAGAAAAAGCACCACTGCTCATTTAGTAAAAAATTAATAAACTTCTCAGCTTAAAATTACTGTTTCATTGATGATAGCAGTTTTAGCAATATTAACGACTTTGATTAAGTTTTTAAAACGTGTATTCCTGAAACTTAATAGGTCACTTACTACTCTTGATAATGATTAATGTGATTGGTGCCAAAGCTACTTGTAAATCTTCTTTTATATATTTATCATTGACATTTCTTTTCATTATTAACATTTTAGTAATTTCTAAAGTTTGAATTATATTTTTAATAATGTTACTTGAGCTGTTTCAATCCTAAATTCAGATTGCATCTTACTACAATTATCAATACTGGTTTCAATTACTTTTAACGCTTCAATGAAATAATTATTAATCTAGCTTTCTTTTACTATTTCTATTGGCGCAGTCAATTCAATATGATTACCTTCAGAATCAATTATTTCTACAACCCAATTAGTACCTATTGGAGTTAATGGAAAACATAATTTATAAGAGCTGATTTTTGCTTTTAATACTTATTTATTAAGAAACTCAATACTAGGTAAACAATTACTGCCAAATATATGTTCTTCATTCATTTTTTTATAAGCAAATAAACCAAGACGGAAACCATTAATATCAAAAATACTATATATTTCATCTTTTTTTGTCACTCTTTGTTCAAAAAACTGTTCATAAAAACTAACTGCCCTATCCATATCATTGACACATAAATACATTGATTCAATCCTACAATTCACCATTTCATTTCTCCTCCCTTTAAAATAATGATCATTATTTTAAACTTTTACTGCTCCTAATCCCCTTGTTATATCACTCTAATTCTACCACTGTAAATACTAGATGTCACTTTATAAAAAAAGAACAAATTAAATTTGTCCTTTACAATAAAATATAAATGATGACTGCCAAAAAATGAAAAGCAGAGCCAATCATTACAAATATATGGAACAATTCGTGAAAACCAAATGTTTTAAACCAATTTGGCTTCTTCACAATATAGACGATTGCCCCAATTGTATAACTAATGCCACCACAGGCAATTAATCCCAAGCAACCAAGCGGAACCTTACTAAATGCGGGTAAATCAAAAATCAGTGCCCATCCCATTAATAAATAAAAAATAGTAGAAATAAATCTCGGTGCATTCATCCAAAATAATTTAATGATAATACCAACACAAGCAATTGCCCATATTGCTGCCAAAAAATAAATACTATGCGGATACTCTAAATATGACAAACAAATAGGAGTATACGTACCAGCAATCAGTACATAAATCATCGAATGATCTAGTTTTCGTAAAATCAGCTTAATTTTATTATCTTCATTCGCGTTATAATAGTGATAAAGACAACTGGCACTATACAAGGCAATTGACGATAGTCCAAAAACAATAATTCCAATTATAGTTAAGTGATCTGACCCTTCAATAATAGCAATAATAATCATCATAACTAGTGTTGCCAATGATAAAACAGCACCAATAAAATGCGTTTCACTACTAACTGGATCCATCGCTTTTTTAAAAAATCTCATATCTCAACCTCCTTAAGTAGTTTAAATAACTATATTATGTATTTATGATATCATTATTGTAAGATATGTCAACCATATCTTGAAACATTAACTCAAATATTATAAAATATCCATGAGGTGATTTTATGAATCAATTAGAATTATCAGAAATAATTGATAAAGTTGTAAATAAAAGCGATTTAACCACAAAAGATATTCCATCATTAGATCTATATATGGATCAGATTATGACTTTGTTTGATGACCATCTTCAAGACAATAAACGCTTTGTTGATGATAAATTACTTACCAAAACAATGATCAACAATTATTCTAAAGCCGGAGTAATTAAACCAGTAAAAGGAAAGAAATATACAAAAGAGCAAATCATTGGAATGCTTCTTGTTTATAACTTGAAAAACACGATTACTATTCAAGAGATAAAACAAGTTTTGGCTCCTGTTTATGCTAATGATGAATCGTTAGAAAATATTTATGATCAATTTATTGAAATAAAAAAGTTTCAAAGCGATCAATTAAAACCATTAGTATTGAAAACAGTTGAAAATTTTAATTTAGATATTGATAATGATAACCAAAGGTTGATTAGCATCATGGCTTTATCATCATTGTCTAATCAATTAACAAATATCGTTCAAGGAATCATTGATAACTATTATATTGAAAGTGAGTAACAAGGGGTTTTAGTTGACTAGACCTCTTGTTTTTCTTATAATTAACGTAATTTATTTAAGGAGAGACTACACATGAAAATTATTGATTTATTACACCGGCGACCAACTTTGTCGTTTGAAATCTTTCCCCCTAAAAATCACGATGGGGATATAAGCTCAATCTATCAAACAATTGATGAATTAGCAAAACTTAAACCTGACTTTATTTCAGTAACATATGGGGCTGGGGGGTCAACAACTGAAAACACGGTAGAAATTGCATCTAAAATCAAAAACGAATATAGTATTGAAGCAGTTGCACATTTAAGTTGTATTGATGCGACACCAGAACAGTTAATTCGCGTTCTAGATTCATTAAAAGCTAACAATATTGAAAATGTCTTAGCTTTACGTGGAGATTATCCAAGAGGATACGATCCGATGAAGGCTCCGCACTATTATAAATATGCTAGTGAATTAAATGATTTTATTAGTAAAAATTATCCTGATACTTTTTGTTTAAGTGGTGCATGTTATCCCGAGGTACACCAAGAAGCAGCGTCATTGGAAGAAGATTTAATCGCTTTAAAGAAAAAGGTTGATGCTGGAGCAGAATATTTAATTACACAAATTTTCTTTGATAACAACTATTATTATCGTTTGGTTAGAGAAGCTCGAATTAGAGGAATCAATGTTCCGATTATTGCAGGAATAATGCCTGCAACAAATTCAAAGTCGTTATTAAATATTGCTAAATTAAGTGGTTGTAATATTCCTTATAATTTATCAGCCTCAATTGAGCGTTTCAAAAGCAATCCTCAAGCAATGAAAGAAGTTGGGATGAACTATGCGACAAATCAAATTATTGATTTGATCACTAATGGAGTAGATGGAATTCATCTTTATACAATGAATAAACCGGAGACTGTACATGAAATTTTAAAACGAACTAGTAATATTTTAGCTGAGTTTAAAAATGATTAAAGAAAATGCTTTAAAATATTTGGGCTATTTAGATAATCAAGTAGATTCTAATACTGAAATTCTTTTAAATGAATGTCTTAAAGAATTAGAACAAGTAACACCCAAATTCATGTATCAAATATACACCTTAACTCATCATCCCTTAACTATAAAAGAATTAAACTTAACGATTAACTATCCCGATTTAATTGATTTATTTGACAGTTGCGATAGAATCGTTATAATTGCCTGTACTTTGGGGTTACAGCTAGATCAACAGTTACGTTATTATTCAAAAATAAATTTAACGAAAATGACTGTGATGGATGCCTTAGCTAGTAGTTATATTGAAATTAAATGTGATGAATATGAAGCAAAGCAAAATTTTGGTAAACGGACCTTCCGTTTTTGTCCGGGATATGGTAATGTTCCACTCGAATTAAACAAAAATCTTGCTAACGCATTAAATTGCAGCAAACATATTGGTTTGACTGTTCAAGAAAGTAATCTGCTGCTACCGCAAAAATCAATGATCGGACTAATTGGTCTTGGAGATGAAAAATTGACTAAACATTGCTTTTCATGTGTTAATAAAGAAAATTGTATGTATCGGAAAAGAGGACAAAGATGTTACAAGAATGATTAAAAAATGATATTTTGGTTTTTGATGGTGCGATGGGGACGCAACTTCAAGATGCTGGACTTAAAGCTGGTGATATTCCAGAATGTTTAAATATTACTGACCCCAAACTAATTCAAACAATTCACTTAAATTATTTAAATGCTGGTGCTGATTTTATTACGACTAATACTTTTGGGGCAAATCCTCTAAAAATGGCAGAGGCTCCATATTCTTATGAAGAAATAATCAATGCTGCAATTGATAATGCGACTATTGCTCGTAAGACAGCTGACCGTCAAAACGATAGTTATATTGTTTTAGATATTGGTCCCATTGGTCAGCTTCTTGAACCAATGGGTACTCTAACTTTTGATGAGGCATATGAAATTATTAAAAAACAAGTTATTATCGCTAAAGATAAAGTTGATGCTGTATTATTAGAAACAATGACTGATATTTATGAAGTAAAAGCTGGAATTTTAGCTGTTAAAGAAAATAGTGATCTTCCTGTATTTGTTACCATGACATATGAAAATAATCTGCGAACACTTTCCGGCTGTGATCCTTTAACTATGGTCAATGTCTTAGAAGGGTTAAATGTTGATGTTTTAGGCGTAAATTGTTCATTAGGACCAATTGAATTAACCCCCATCATTGACCAAATCTTAGCCGCAGCTACAATCCCTGTACTGCTCCAGCCAAATGCTGGCCTTCCTTGCCTTGTTGAAGGTAAAACCTGTTACAATATGGATAAAGAAACGTTTGTTCAAGAAAGCTTAAAACACGTAAAAAATGGGGTAGCAATTATCGGTGGATGTTGTGGTACAACACCCGACTTTATCGCTTCACTAAAAAATAATTTACCTGTTCGTAAGAAAATTACCCCAAAACGAGCCACTCGGGTTTCTAGCGGAACGAAAACTGTTGAATTTGGGCATCATGTTGTAGTTTGTGGGGAACGACTAAACCCTACCGGTAAAAAGAAATTAAAATTAGCATTAAAAGAAGAACGATATGATGAATTAGTTGTAGAAGCAATCAAACAAGATCAAGCTGGAGCCCATGTTCTTGACGTTAATGTTGGTCTTCCCGGTATTAATGAAGTTGCGACTATGAAACATGTGATCAAGTTACTTCAAGAGGTAATTTCTTTACCACTACAAATTGATAGTTCTGTTCCTGGAGCAATTGAACAAGCTTGCCGTTATTATAATGGTAAACCCTTGATTAATTCTGTAAATGGTAAAGATGAAACGATGGATGCAATTTTCCCAATCGTAAAAAAATACGGCGGGGTTGTCATTGGATTGACGTTAGATGAAAATGGTATTCCTCCTCTTGCTAAAGACCGCTATAAGATTGCTAAAAAAATAATAAATAAGGCAGCTTCTTATGGTATTACCAAAGAAAATATTATTATTGATTGTTTAGTTTTAACTGTTTCTGCTCAGCAAAAAGAAGTTATGGAAACGGTCAAAGCAGTTGCAATGGTCAAAGAATTAGGTGTTCATACTGTTTTAGGAGTAAGTAATGTCTCTTTTGGACTGCCAAATCGTCCTTTATTAAACAAAACTTTCTTAGCTATGGCTATGTCAGCTGGTCTAGATCTCCCAATCATTAATCCAATGGATCAAGAATTAATGGCTACAATCGATGCTTTTAACGTATTATACAACTATGATCATGATGCTGCAGTATATATTGAACGTCGTGCCAATCAAGAAACCATAACAAAAAAGGACACTTCAACATTTACTTTAAATGATATTGTTCTTCATGGTTTAAAAGATGAAGTTACTAATGCTACAAAAGAATTATTGAAAACAACACCTGGTTTAGAAATAATTAATAATATTCTCATTCCTGCTTTAGATACCGTTGGTAAACAGTATGAAAAAAATATAATCTTTTTACCTCAATTGATTCAATCTGCTGAAACATCAAAAATTGCTTTCGGGATAATTAAAGATACTTTTAAAGATACTGCTGCTACAAAAGGACCAATCATTATGGCAACAGTTCATGGAGATATTCATGATATTGGAAAAAATATTGTTAAAGTAGTATTGGAGAGCTATGGCTATAAGGTAATCGATTTAGGTAAAGATGTTCCACCAGAAACTGTTGTTGAAGCTTTCCATAAGCATCATCCTAAGGCAATCGGTTTAAGTGCATTAATGACTACCACCGTAGTTTCAATGGCAAAAACTATCGAACTATTAAAACAAATCGATAATATATGCCCTATTTTTGTAGGTGGTGCTGTTCTTACTGCTGATTATGCTAAAGAAATTAATGCTGATTATTATTCTAAAGATGCTATGGAAGCAGTAGAACTACTTAATAAGATAATAAAATAATCCATCTTAAGATGGATTATTTTTTCGTCTATCAAAAAATTTTACAAGTTCACAAATCACAGTAGTTGATAGACAAAGTCCTACACAAATTCCCCATTGAACAATGTTTAATGGTTGCAATTTAAAAATCGCACTTAATTCAGGAATTGCTAAAATAATCACTTGTAACAATAACCCTGCTGCTAATGCTCCCCATAAATAAGGATTATTAAATAGTGTTCGATTTAAAATCGAAGCACTACTTTTAACATTAAAAGAATGCACTAACTGACAACCACATAAAGTAATAAAAGCCATTGTCATCCCAACTGTATGATCTTGGTTATTGCCTATTGCATAAGCAATCAACGTTAGCGTTCCGATCATTAATCCTTGCCAAGCAATAGTAAAACCTAAACCATGCGAGAAAAATCCTTCATCTTTTTGGCGTGGTTTACGATGCATTACTGTTGGTTCAGTCGGTTCCATTCCTAATGCAAATGCTGGTAAACTATCAGTAATTAGATTCACCCATAACAAATGGATCGGTAACAATGGCACCCCAAAATTATGTGGTGTTAACAATGAGATCAACGAAGCTCCAAAAATTGTCAATACTTCACCTATATTACTTGATAATAAGAATTGAACATCTTTTTTGATATTATCAAAAATACCGCGACCTTCACGAATTGATGTAATAATTGTCGCAAAATTATCATCTGTCAAAATCATGCTTGCAGCACCTTTTGCAACATCAGTTCCAGTTATTCCCATCGCGCAACCAATATCCGCTGCTTTCAAAGCTGGTGAATCATTAACTCCATCACCGGTCATAGCTACTACTTTACCTTTGGATTTCCAAGCATTAACAATTCGTACTTTATGTTCTGGTGCAACTCGTGCATAAACAGAATACTCTTCAATATGCTCAGCTAGTTCTTGATCTGACATTTTTGCCAACTCACTTCCCATGATTGCTTTTTGACCAGATTCTAAAATTCCAAGACTTCGAGCAATTGCACTTGCGGTAATAACATGGTCACCGGTAATCATAATCGTTCTGACCCCAGCTGATTTAGCTTCTGCCACTGCCTGTTTAGCTTCTTCACGTGGGGGATCAATCATTCCAACCATCCCAATAAAAGTTAAATTATTTTCAATCATTTCACTGGTGAATTCTTGTGGTTCTTCATCCCAATATCTAATTCCTAAAGCTAAAACCCTCAGTGCTTCATTTGACATTGTTTCATTAACTACGCTAACCTCATCAATGTCTAAATTATTGCATCGTGCAAAAATAACATCAGGTCCCCCTTTAGTAATCGAAATAATCTTATCTTCATGTTTAACAAAAACTGTCATCATTTTACGCTCAGAATCAAAGGCCAGCTCATTAAATCGAGGATATAATTCGGCTAAACCATCTTTGGTAAATCCTTTTTCTAAACTAGCTTTAACAAGAGCAGTTTCCGTAGGATCACCAACTGCAACTTCCTTTCCTGCAACAGTAGAAATACTACCATCACTACACAAAGTAAAATAATTCAATAATTGATTAGTCTCTTCACTACAAGTTTCTAATAATTCAATTTTGCGATTATAAAGATATGTTTTTACAACTGTCATTTTATTTTGAGTCAAAGTCCCCGTCTTATCTGAGCATACTATTGAGGTACTACCTAATGTTCCAACTGCTGGTAAACTTTTAACAATTGCATTCTTTTTAACCATTCGCTGAACACTCAAGGCAAGAACTACAGTAACAACAGTTGCCAACCCTTCAGGAATTGCTGCAACTGCCAATGCAATTGATGTTTTAAAAGCCTCAAGAATTGAGAGACCTTCCAACAGTTCCATTCTAAAAACAACGATACAAATAATAATACAAATAACTCCTATTGTTCTTCCAATTTGATCCAATTGATCTTGAAGCGGTGTATTTTCACGCTTAGTCTGCTGAATCATCGTTGCAATCTTTCCAACTTCATTTTCTTCACCAGTCGTGGTAACAATTGCGATTCCCCGTCCATATGTAACATTACAAGAAGCATAAACCATATTATTTCGTTCTGCTAACGGGATCTCTTCTTTATCAAGAATCGAGCTGATTTTTTCGACAGGAACACTTTCACCAGTTAGTGCACTCTCATCAACTTTAAGGTTAAAACATTCCACTAATCGCCCATCACTTGCAATACAGTCACCCGCTTCAAGCACTAACAGATCCCCTGGTACGACTTGACTGGCATTGATCGTAATAATATTACCCTCACGAATAACCTTAGCTTTAGGACTCGCCATTTTTTGCAAAGCCTCTAGTGCTCTTTCTGCATTATTTTCCTGAACTAAGCCTAAAATCGCATTAACTACTACCACAAAAACAATGATTGCACTATCGATCCATTCAGTTGGTTCAACAATAATGCTGACAACTGCAGCAATAATTAAAATAATCGTTAACGCATCTTTGAACTGCAAAAAGAATCGAACTATAATAGATTGTTTTTTAGTCTGTTCTAATTCATTTGGACCATATTTTGCCAAATTCTCTGTGACTTGCTGTTCAGTTAAGCCACTTTTTAAATCAGTTGAAAATTCCTGGGCTAACTCTTTAATCTCACGATTGTAATACATAAATATCTCTCCTTTTTCTAAAACATTATGCAAAAAACGAGACTATATCGTATTTGCATACAATAAAAGTCTCGTTGTTTAATTACGATACGGATATAAAATAATATCGAGTTGACGGCATCGTAAACCTAATGGCTAACTACTCCCTTTTATATATACTCATTTTATCATTAAGCGTTTTAAAAAGCAACTAATACAATAATTCTTGATCATCAATATTATTCCCAATTTTCCATATTTAATCCTAATTAATGCATATTTCTGCCTCTCCAGCAATCATTAGAACGACTATTACCATTATTAATAACAATAATATTTATTTTTCGACGTTTTTTATATACTTCTAATTTTTCCATACTTGCAATTGCACTTAACCGTTTATGACCATCTTGACAATAAAATTTCCCTTGTTCTAAACTTACTTTTACCGGAAATGACAGTCCAATTCGAACAATCGAATCATACATTCCTTGAGTATACTCCTTTGTTTGAAAAAAAACCTCTGTTATATCTACCTGCTGGATCCTCATCAAATATTCTCCTCATTTAAACTAAAATCACGATAAGTTAAGTCCTCACGCTCCTTAAATCCTTGACTCTGCCAAAAATCATTACCTAGCTGATTGTCCGCAAAAACAACTAAAGCAGTCTTATTAATTCCCTCAGCTTTAACCGCTGACAAACATTCTTTTACTAGCTGCGTCGCAATTCCCTGACCACGATAATCACTTCGCACAGTTGTATGATAAATATAAGCACGGCGCCCATCATTACCAGCAAGGATCACCCCAACAATTTTATTACCATCACTCGCAATAAAGTTTGTTGTCGGATTGCGTTCAAGAAATTTAGCAATTCCACTACGACTATCATCAAGATTTCTCATTCCCATTCCTTTGGTATTCATCCAAAGCTCATACACATCGTCGTAATCTTTAATTGTCATTACTCGTACCACTATCATTACATTTTCTTCTCCCAAAATCCTTTGATTTTTAATTGAAAATTATTACTAAAATATTCTAGTTTATGAATGTCTTCTTCACTCATAGTTATTTTTAAAGCAGCCAAAGCACTATCAATATGCTTAACTTTCGTTACCCCAATAATTGGAACAGTATTTTTTGCCAGAGCATAAGCAATAGCAATTTCAGCAACACCGACATTATATTTTAATCCAATATTTTTCATTTCTAGAATCAATGGTTCAATCTGTTTTAAACGTTGCTTACTAAAAGCCCTGGCACGTCTTGTCCGTTTAGGAAAGGGATGATTATAATTGTAATATCCAGTTAATGCCCCTTGTTCTAAAACCATGTAAGCAAAAAAAGTAATTCCTTGTTCTTCACAATATTTCATAATCCCATTTTCTTCACTGTTACGATATAATAAACTAAAATGATTTTGAATTGCCGCTAATTTAAGACCTGCATTCTTTAAAATTAGCTCTACTTCTTTGATTTGTTTCAAATTATGATTTGAGATTCCACAATATCGAATTTTATTAGCCTTCATTAATGGAATAATTTCTTTAGCCCATTTAGTTACATTGGCAGGTCGATGAATCCAATAAATATCAGTATCTGCTCTTTTCAATCGACTCAGACTAGAATTAAGTGTCCAAGACATTGATTTACGCGGCAGCCAAGATGTCGGCATAAACTTAGTTGAAATAAGAATATCTTCACCGTTAGATAGATCCCCAATTATTTTTTCAGATGACCCTAAACTATAAACAGGCGCTGTATCAAAAAGCGTTAGCCCATTTTTTACTGCATAATGATATATGGGCTTTAATTCTTCAATTCCATGACTAACACCAAAAATAAATTTACTCCCAAATGGTCCTTTTCCCCAAGCCCAAGTGCCAATAGCAATTGGAGGAATAGTCAAATCTTGCATTTCTATCTGTTTCATTTTAACCTCCTTATGAGATAAAGGACGCTTAAAGCGTCCCCTGTTTAGTTATATATTTCATCACTTCTTCTTGATCACTAAAATGATGTTTCCCTGTTTTAGTAATCTGATAATCCTCATGTCCTTTTCCAAGAATCATTAAAATATCATTATGCTTTAATTGTTGCATCCCTTTAATAATTGCCTTTTGGCGATCAACTTCTATTTCAAAATTACTTCCAGAAAGTCCATTAGTAATATCATCTAAGATCATTTGAGGATCTTCACTGCGCGGATTATCACTTGTAAAAATTACATAATCACTATGTTCTAACGCCGCTTTTCCCATAATTGGACGTTTAGTTGCATCACGATCACCACCACAACCAATAATGGTAATAATACGACCATTTTTAAACTCTTCAGCACTTTTTAATACATTGATCACCGCATCGGGAGTATGAGCATAATCAACAAAAATACTATTTGTTCCATATTTAAGCAATTCCATTCTTCCTGCTGGTGCCTTTAATTTATCGTTTAAAGCAAGTATATCTTCGATTTTTACACCTAACTTGTTTACTAATAATAGAGCAATTAAATAATTATAAATATTATATCGCCCCACCATATTTAATCTAGCTTGATATTCATAATTTAAATATTCAAATTTAAATATTGTTCCTAAATGTGAAAAGCTCATTTCTAAAATTTTAACATCACTATCATGTTGACCAATAATGATATTATTGTTTGATTCTAAAACAAAATGCTGGTAATGTTCATCATCACCATTAATAATAGCAATCTTATCATTTCTAGTCTTAGTAAATAGAATCCTTTTAGCATTAGCATAATTTTCTAATGTTTTATGATAGTCCAGATGATCTTGAGTTAAATTTGTAAAAGCCACCTCATCAAATTCTAAACCATGAATCCGATCTTTATCAAGGGCATGAGAACTTACTTCCATGACAAAATACTCTACACCATTTTCCTTAGCTTCTAATAACATATTATAAAGCACATCGACATCAGGAGTAGTATTTACCATCGGCTTTTTCACATCACCATAATAAAATCCGATTGTTCCCATATAAGCAACATTCTTTTTCAACATTTTTAAAATCTGATAGGTCATTAAACAGGTTGTCGTTTTACCGTTAGTTCCTGTTAATCCAATTAATTTTATATCTTTAATCAATGGATAATAATTTTCATATAAATATGTTTTTAAATATTCACGAGTGCTTTCTACGACTATTGTTTCAACCTTGTAACTTCCATGTTCTGCAATAATTTTTGTCGCACCGTTGGCAATTGCTTGTTCAATATAATCATGTCCATCACGCGCTACGTTTGGGATGGCAATAAATGTATCACCTGGTTTAACTACTCGTGAATCTGTTTTTAAAGCTACTTCCACTTTACTTCACCTCATTTAGTTCTATTTTAGTATA
>OJVV01000268.1_pt1 | contig 17704 bp, 18 predicted proteins | sample 1600271 | NCBI WGS metagenome assembly OJVV01 (sample SAMN04436850, study PRJEB24849) | human gut metagenome | biome: human gut; feature: NICU; material: stool | host: Homo sapiens | place: USA: Saint Louis, MO | collected 2011-10-07
ATATTAGTATAGGAGGGAATTATTATGGATATTTTAATGAAATATGCTAAAAAGAAAACTGTTTTTATTTTATCGACAGTTTTGTCAGGGATAGTTACATTATTGTATTTAATCTCAAAATTCGGTCCAACAACATCATCTAATGTTAATATCAATGATATTAATGAATTAGCTGGAACGATTGGATCAATGGTTACAATTATTCAAATTATATTTTATCTATTTATTATATTGGCCATTGTAACCGCCATTCTTAGTGGAGTTTATTTTTTCAAAAAAAATAAGCAAGAATACGTGATGCTAGGGGAATTCATCGTTTCATGTATCAACTCAATATTATTACTATTATCAATGTCCGGAATCAATGCAATTTGTAAGATTCTTAGAGTTGCAATTAGTGGTGATTATTCATCACTTATGACTATGAATTCAGCACGATTACTTAGTTCCGTAACTAGCGCTGCAAGCAACCTTAAATATTTTTGTATTTATTATCAATATTGTTTTATTATTAATTGTTAAAAAAATTATTAATATTGATGGGTTTCATTTTAATTTTGATGAATCAGTTGTAACTGCTGTTCCAGCTCAAGAACCTGTTCATGAAGATTCTACAACTGTCGAAGACGATTCTACGATAGCTGATAATGAGTTAACACAAGAAAACGGAGAAACTGAAACTAACACGGTTGAACCTAATGCTTCTGAAACTAAACCGGCAACTATCAATACACAAAAAATCAAAGACTTCTTTAAAACAAAAAACGGAAAAATAACGATTGGTGTTGCTGCTGCTCTTATTGTTTGCTTTGGTGGTTATAAAATATATGATACATTCTTTAATTATACTAGTATTGATCTAGGTAAAAATATTACTGTTGAATTTACCGGGAAAGACGGAAGTGGTTATATAAAAGATGTTGAAAGCAATATCGATTATGACAAAAATAATTCTGATTTATCTAACTTTGTTAGCAGCACTTATACTGACTATGATTTTTCTGGAGATCTATCTAATGGTGATAAAATAACTGTAACGATTAAATACTCAGAAGAATTGGCTAAAGCAAATAAAATCAAAGTAACTAATGATTCTAAAACTTTTACTGTTAAAGGTCTAATTGAAAAATTTAAAGATAGCAGTAAAATACCAGAAAAAGTTATTACTCAATTAAAAAAAGAAGCTGACAAAAACATAAAGAATCGCTATAAAGATGGTTATTCTTTTACTTATAATCATGAATTTAATTCTCTTTGGTTTGCCAAAGGGGAAGATGATGATAACGACAGTGTTATTGCTATATATAAAATTGACGAAGCATATACCTCATCATTCAGTGGCCAACAAGACGTTGAAACTTACTATGCCGCAATCTATGTCGATGATGTTGATTCTGCCTATTTAGATGAAAAGTCACATTATTGGTATGGGGCTTCTTTATATGGCAGTGATGGTAAAGAATTATCAGATCTAAATGCATTGGAAACTGCTTTAAAAGAAAAATTTGATGATCAAACTTTAGAATTAATCAAATAAAAAACTAAAACCACTTTTTAAAATATTTAAGAAGTGGTTTTTTTATTCCAAATCAAACTGATTATTAAATTATTTTCACTTATCTTAGCAGTTACACTTCCCCCTAAGATCTCAGTAAATTCTTTAACAATAGCTAATCCTAAGCCAGTATTTTGTTTTGTACGAGAAATATCAGAAGTATAAAACTCATCGAATATTTGTTCAACTATGATTGGCTCATCTAATCGATTTTTGAATTGGAAACAAATTTCTGCTCCCGTATTAATAGAAATATAAATATCTCCACGGCTATGCTTCAAAGCATTAATAATTAAATTATCAAAAATTCTCCGTAAGATCCGTTCATTACTAAGCATCTCTATTTTTTTATTACCTTCAATATAGATCATCCGCCCTTGACTATTAAAATCTTGATAATAACAAACTAACTCTTCTTCAAAAATACGATTAATATCTAATAACTTTAATTCAAATTTTTCTTCATTGGAAATGATTTTAGTAAAAGTAAAAAAATCATCAATCAATTGCGATAGCCGTTTTAACTTATCAATAATAATTGATTCATATTTATGCTGTTCTTCTCCACTTAGCTCATATTTTTGCAACAATTCGACATAGCCCAAGGCCGAAGTTAATGGCGTTTTTAAATCATGAGAAATATTTACAATTGTTTTTTGCAAACTATTATTTTTCTTTTCAATATCAATCTCTAATTTTCTAAACGTTAGCATCATTTCATTTACTTCTTGTAATAATTCTCTAAGTTCAAGATTCCCGTTAGTTGTTGTAATCAAAGCATTAGTATCAAGCCCACTTATTTAATTAATATCATTAGCCGCTTTTCTAATACTTTTTTTAAATTAAAAATATAACAGGTAGCAATAAGCAGTAAAATGATCAAAATTATCACTATTACTAACATTCAGCTACCTCCTGATTATTTAATATTGTATCGTTTAAAATACGTTACTCCTATCATACTTGAAGCGATGATCAATCCAATTCCTGTTAACAATGTCTTTATTTCTATCTGTCCAATAACTGCCATGTCCCGAAGAATTGTTTCAAACTCAAATTGCATGATTATACTACCATCAATATTAAAAACAGTAATAATTGTCATTAATAGCATCTGTGATACCATAACTAACACGATTGCGATTGCATTATATCGTGATGTTTTTTGTGTTATTGCGGCAATCATCACTAGTACGCTCATTATACCACAAAAGATCGGCAACTGTCGCAGCATAATTATTGTTATATCTAAAAAGCTAGAATAATGACTCGGTGCATTAAAGATAATATTACCAAAATAACCTAAATAAGTACTGATTGCTATTATTGCTATCCCTAATCCCCATGTCAAAAGGAGCTTAGCGAAATAGTATGTCGTCCGTGAAACATCTGTAGAGATAACATTTTTAGCAGTATGATTAGCTAAATCAACACAAATAACTGCAAAGACTACAAAAATCAGTACATAGTACAGATTCCCATTAACTTTCATCATCCCTTCATCTAATAGCTCATTACTCTCACCAGCTACCTTTCTTACATCTTCTGGAGTTGCTAAATCATCTTCTTTAGTTACTTCTGAATTACTCGTTAACCCGCCACTTATTCCAATATGACCTGGCGATCTTAAATAAATTGAAACACTGCACAGTGCGATGATTGCTAGAAGACAAACATAAATTCCTTTTCCTTTAAAAATCCTAAATAAATCAGCTTTAATGATATTCAACATTCTATTCACCATCCCTAATAATATTTTTAAAATACTCTTCTAACGATACTCCAATTTCACTAATTGCATAAAGTTCAATTCCCTTTTCAACTATTGCCTTACTAACAATGTGTTGTGCATCTAAATAATCATATAGACGAATTTCTTGATCATTTAAGACTTTGTAATTAGCTGTCTTTAGTTCTTCTTCTAATAAGACACTAGCTTTTTTTATATCATTTACCTTAAGTAATAAACAATGACTACACTCATTATCTAACTGTTCTTTTGATAATTCTTTAACGATCTTACCACCTTCAAGAATTCCAAACTTATTTGCTACTAAATACAGTTCTGATAAAATATGACTAGAAATCAAAATCGTTATATTTTCTTGTTGTAATTGCAATAACGTTTCTCTAATCTCACTAATTCCTAATGGATCTAAACCATTGATTGGTTCAGCTAAAATTATAAAATCAAGATTATTTAAAATTGCCAAAGCAATTCCTAAACGCTGCTTCATTCCTAATGAAAACTGTTTAAATTTCTTTTTACCAGTATTATTTAATTTAACCTTTTCTAGTACTTCCTCAATCTTGTGACGATCAATAATTCCTTTTAAAATACAGTAATACTTTAAATTATCATATGCTGATAAATTAGGATAAAACGCTGGACTTCCAATCATACATCCCATCCTATTTTTACTATCCCTCCTACCCTTTTACTGTATAAAAAAAGAGTTAAATAACTCTTAATCAATTCTTAAATAAGTCTTAATTCCGTTATCCTTTTATTTTATAACCAATTCCCCAGACTGTTTCTATATACTCTTGATTTGGATTAGCTTGTTTTAACTTACTACGAATCTTACTAATATGAACGTTTAGCGTATTATCATCACCTGAATCTTCGTGGTCCCAAACCATTTCAAATAAAATATCTTTTGTAAAAACACGAGTTGGACTTTCTAATAATATTTTTAATAGTTTAAACTCAATTTTAGATAAATTTATTTTTATCTCATTACAAGTCACTTTATTACTATTTTCATCAAGAATAATATCTTTATAAGTAATTAGAGCTGCTAGAGCTGATGAAAAAGCTACTTGCCGATGCTTTAATTGTATCTTTACTCTTGCTAAAGGTTCATTATTATCAAATGGTTTGATCAAATAGTCATCAGCTCCCAAAGCAAATAGGTCAAGTTTTGTATCCATTTTATCGATTGCAGTTAAAATAATCACCGGTAAATCTTTCTTCTTTTTGATTTCCTTAATTACTTCCTGACCACTAAGACCCGGTAACATCAAATCCAAAAGTACTAAATCTACATGTTCATCTAATAAAAGTAATGCCTCTGTCCCAGAATAAGCACTAACACTTTCGATACAATTTAATCTTAATAGATCATGAATCATATTATTAATATCATTGTCATCTTCTACGATCAATATTTTTACCATTGTTATACTACATTCCTTCACTTACACAGTGATAGTATAACACAATATACCTCTCCAAGACATATTGGTTTTAAGAGCTTATCTTTGTATTTCTAATAAGAAAAAGAAGTATCTAAGTTTAGATACTTCTGGATTATGAATTATGAGCAAATTGTGAATTATACAATTTTTCATACTCACCTTGTTTTGCTAATAATTCTTCGTGTGTTCCTTGTTCGACGATATCACCATTATTGATTACTAAAATCAAGTCAGCACTCTTAATAGTTGATAGACGATGGGCAATAACAAAACTTGTCCGCCCTTTCATAACCCGCTGCATTGCTTCTTGCAGCATTTTTTCTAAACGGGTATCAACCGATGAAGTCGCCTCATCAAGAATCAAGATTTGAGGATCTTTTAAGATTGCTCGGGCAATCGTTAATAATTGTTTCTCCCCTTGCGAGATGTTATTGGCTTCTTCATTTATATGTGAATTATATCCATCTGGCAGAGTTCTAATAAAATGATGAACATTGGCCATTTTAGCAGCATTAATAATCTCATCTTTGCGAGCATCCAAACGACCATAACGAATGTTATCATAAATTGTTCCAGAATATAGCCATGTATCCTGTAAAACCATTCCAAACATAGAACGTAACTCTTCCCGTGGTAAATCACGAATATCAACGCCGTCTATTTTAATACTACCACCTTTAACATCGTAAAAACGTAATAGTAAATTAATAATTGTTGTTTTTCCTGCTCCAGTCGGTCCAACAATTGCAACCATCTGACCACTTTTAACATTAACATTCAAATCTTTCATTAAGTTTTCTTCATAATAACCAAACTTAACATGTTCAAAATCAACATTTCCAGCCACTTCGCTCAAATGTTTAGGCGGATTAGCTTCCGGTACTTCTTCCGGTTCTTCCAATAACTCAATCACCCTTCCTAGTGCTGCAAAAGCAGACTGAATTTGTGATGATAAGTTAGATATTTGCGATAAAGGATCATTAATTTGCCAAATATAACGAATAAAAGCTTGTAACTGCCCAACTAAAAATGTTCCTGCAATTACATCAGCAGTTCCCACTACAGCAACTGCCCCAATTGCTAAATAAGTAACTAATGCATTTAAAGGTGCAATCGTTGATGAAACGAATTGTGCTTTAAAGGCATTTTCTTTTAAATTTTCATTAATTTTTTTAAATTTTTCAACTGATTCCACTTGTTGATTATATAATAAAATTTCATTATATCCTGTATACATTTCAGTTACAGTACTATTTAATTCACCAAGCGCATCTTGTTGATTTTTAAATAATTTTTGACTTTTTCCTACAACTAGCTTAGTTACTAATAGCGATAATGGAATAATCATCGTTCCAATAATTGCCATCTTAGGATTAATCATATACATCATTGTTAACGCTAAAGTAACAGTTAATACTCCACTGACGATCTGCGTAAAACTTTGTTGTAGAGCGTTAGAAATAGCATCAACATCATTAGTAATTCGACTTAAAACATCTCCAAAATGATGATTATCAAAATATCTTACTGGTAATTTACGAATCTTATTTTGTAAAGCATTACGAAGATCTTCCATTGCTTGCTGAATTGCATTCGTCAAATAAACTACTGAAATCATTTGAGCAACTGTTTTAATAATATAAATGACTACTAAACTAAGTACAATTTTAATAATTGCCCCAAAGCTAATATCCACACTTGTTAAACTACTGCTTTTAGCAACATCGCTCGCTAATTGAGTAGTGATCATTCCTTCAAATGTTGGTGCTAAAACCATTGAAATATTGAAAGCAAAAATCATTAGGATAGCAATAATAAATTGCCATTTATACGGCTTAATAAATGGTATTAAACCCTTTAAACTTTTTTTAAAACTATATTTTTTATGCATTTGCTAATTCCTCCTCACTTAATTGAGAAGTTGCAATCTCATGATAAATTTGACATTCCTTTAATAATTGATGATGTGTTCCTTTTCCTACGACCTTACCTTCATTTAAAACAATGATCTGATCTGCCTCCATAATACTAGAAATTCTTTGAGCTACAACTAGCATGATTGATTCGGTCATTTCTTTTTTTAACTCTTTCCTTAAAATTGCATCTGTTTTAAAATCCAATGCTGAAAAAGAATCATCAAAGATATAAATTTGAGCTTTACGAACTAATGCCCGAGCAATACTTAATCGTTGTTTTTGACCACCCGAAACATTTGTCGCTCCTTCACTGATTTCTTCATCAAAGCCATTTTCTTTTTCCATTATAAATGGACAAGCCTGCGCAACTTTAGCAGCATATTCTACTTCTTCATCACTAGCATCCTTTTTCCCAAAACGAATATTATCAGCAATTGTCCCACTAAATAATACTGCTTTTTGAGGAATCACACCTAATTTATCTCGTAATTCTAATACATCATAATCACGAATATCTTTCCCATTGATTTTAATACTTCCACTACTAACATCATAAAATCTTGGTACTAAATTCACTAATGTACTTTTACCAGAACCAGTACTTCCAATAAAAGCAATCATTTCGCCTTTGTTCGCTTTAAAAGAAACATCCTGAAGAACCGGCTCCTCACCATCAGGATAAACAAAAGTTACATGATCAAACTCAATACTTACTTTTTCATCAAAATCGCTATCTGCAGGTTTATTTTTAATTATTGGATCTAAATTGAAGACTTCTTCAATTCGTTTCGCTGACACCTCAGCCCGAGGATACATCATAAACACCGTACAGAAAAGCATAATCGAAAACATCGCATGGAATAAATAATCCATGAAAGCAACAAGCTGTCCAATTTCTAAAGAACCAGTAGAAATTAGATGAGCTGCTACCCAATATATTGACAAACCAGCAACATTCATCAGCATAAAGAAAATTGGCTGTGTCATGGTCATAATTTTAAATAATTTTTTTGAATATTTAGTAAAGCGATGATTTGTTTCTTTAAACCGTTTTTGTTCATATTGATCATTATTAAAAGCTCTAATTACTCGAATCCCGCTAAGATTTTCTCTCGAAATACGATTCAAGTCATCTAATGAACTTTGTTGATTTTCTGAAATTGGTTTAGTAATCTTCGCTACTACGACAACCCCAAGGATAATCAACGGAATTGTAGCAGCAATAATATATGATAACGGTAACGAAGCCCGCGCTGTCATAATAAAACTAAAAATAAACATAATTGGTGTCATCAAAGCTGTCCGAAGCAATACGTTAACAAATTGTTGAATTTGAAAAGCGTCATTATTCGTCCTTGTAATCATTGATGATGTCCCAATCTGATTAAATTCATTAGCTGTAAATTGTTGTACTTTAGCAAAGATATCATTTCTAATATCACGAGTAATTGCAGTTGATATTTTTGAACAACAATATCCTAGGGCAATGGTTCCACCCACACCGATAAGTGAAACTAAGGCAATACAGCCACCCATCATATAGATGAAGCTAACGTCTTTATTAGTAACCCCAACATCTATCATTGTTGCTACAATGGTCGGAATTCCTAATTCAACTAAAATAAATCCAAAAACTGAAATTACATTAAAAAAGAATAGTAATTTGTAGTTTTTTAAATACTTTAAGATTAATTTCATATTTTTCTCCTTTCATTGTATTGTGAAGCAACATATCATATGATAAACTATAAGGTAACCTTATAGTCAAGGAGTTATTTAAATGAAAGAAAAATTATTAACATGTGGAACTTTTGCTAAAATATGCGGTGTTGAAAAACATGTTCTTTTTCATTATGACGAGATTAATTTATTTAAACCAGCATATGTGAATGATAAAGGTTACCGCTATTACTCGTATCGTCAATATGATACATTTAAAGTAATTATTGCTTTAAAAAAACTCGGAATGTCGTTAAAAGATATTCAAATATATCTTGATCAGCGCAATCCCCAATTATTTTTAGAGTTATTGAATCAACAAGAAGCTAAATTGCTTGAGTATATTAATGAAATGCAGCAGATTCACGAAATGATCAAAAATTTTCAAACATTTACAACTGATGCTTTAAATGCTAATTATGATGAAATCAAAGTAACTTATTTAAAAGAAACTAAATTATTATTATCTGCTAATCTCGAAAACACTACCTCTAAAGGCTTCGCTGACTTTATGAATGATTACACATCTTTTATTGAAAATAATCATATTATTACTGGCGAATTCGTTGGGGTAATGATGAATGTCGAAAATATTCGTAAAAATCAATTATCTAACTACTCTTATTTATTTACAACAACTAATAATCTGAGTGAACAAATATTTGTTAAAAAGGGTGGTAATTATTTATGTGGCTATCATCATGGAAGTTATGATGGTCTCCGTGACTCATATCAAAGAATCCTCGATTATGCAGAGCTTCATAAAATTAAATTAGGTAAATATGCTTTTGAAGAATATATTATTTTTGATATTTGTGAAGCTTCCAAAGATGAATACTTAACTCGTATTACAATTGAAATAGCAGAATAAAAAAGTAGGTATAAGACTCCCAAGTTAAATAACCAATGGGCAGGAAGATCTTAAATTACCTACTTTTACTTATAATTTTTAAAATTTACTAATTCTATCTTATTTTTATTTAACCATTCACTTAACCAATCGGAACAAAGAAAATCACATTCCATAGGTCTAATAAGAGTAAAAGACGAATGTTCCAAAATATACTGATCTAAAAACCCAGGATGGAAAATAGCTACTGCACAAGGATTATTTTTAATAATATCTAAATGCTCTTCCATATATGTACGAGGATCATACAATCCATGTTCATCTAGGCTCATAAATCCTAATCCAGTAATTCCAAATTCTTTTTCCCACTCTTTATCCAAGCTAGGATTTTCAAAGAATAAATTATTTCTTTGAGCAACATTTTTTAAAGCAATAAAGAAATTATTAGAAAATACTGCATGACCTTCAAAATAATCTGGGTCTCTACCTGTGATTGCTCGAAACTTCGCTAATTGAGCTTCCAGCTCAATTTCACATTCAGCAACATTGATCGTATCTACTTGACGAGCCCGAATCTCTTTACTGGAACAAAAATTACCATTTTTCTGGACTAACGACGGAATCAATTTAGGATCACTCAACGGTTTTCCAACACAAATATTACTGTGCTGTCCTAATGCGATATCTAAATCTTTAACCAACTCATACCCATGCTTAGCACTTGCCATATTAGGCATCATTCCAACACTAGTGATTACACCATCTACTACACTTTTATAAATACCATAATTTACGCCCTCGCTAAACCCGAGGTCATCAGCTCTCATTATTAATTTCATATTTCTCAATACTCTCCTTTACTTTTTTTCTTTTTTTATCTATTTCCTGATTATAAACTCGTTTGATATAATCCAATACTTTTCGTCCGTCAAACGAAGCATATAAACTAATAGGCGGAACTGTTATAATTGTCAGATTCTCTTTTAAACGTCGCTCAAGATTTACTTCTTCATAACGAATTTGAGGCTCCAATAAAATAATGTCATAATTTTTATCCTCAAACTGCTCTGTAGTTAGCGATTCAATCTGCCAATCCTTTTCATCACCAATTACTTTTTTCTTCATATCTAGAACAATCAAATCAGACATTGCTCCAGCAACACTATGTAATAATAAAACTTTAAACGGATGTTTTTTAGTAAACTCATTTAATAACATAATTGCTTTATCTAACACAATTTTACCTGCCATCTTAGTATAATCATAACTATCAATCAGCATTAATGGAATATTAACTTTTTGACAGAGCGGCACAAATTCATTTTGTAAATATGCAATATGTGGAGCCAATAAAATAATATCATAATCTACCAGCAAAACTTGGCCACTGACAACATCACTACATTTAATTTGATATTCGTTATAAATGTCTGCTGCTTCCATTTTTTTTACCAAAAGACTAGTCGACATCCCACCACCACAAACCAAAAGAATTTTTTTCATAGCCTCTCTAACCTTTCAATGATTTCTTTAAAATACTGATAATTAGGATTATTGATTAAATTCCACTGAATTGTACTATCGCTAATAATATTGGAAATTATTTTATAAAAGTCATCTAATTCTTTAATTGCTTTATTTTCAATTGCAGATAATAAAATTATTCTAATTTTATGTTTCTTCCATAATAATGGTTTCTTTAAAATCGTAACAGCTACAAAAGTAGCATTAGAAACCGGTTTATTAGAATGCGGAAAAGCAATTAAATCATTGAATTCAGTTGTTGCCAACGCCTCTCTTTGAAGCACATACTGTTCAAAATCTGCAGGTAGATCATAACTTTTTTTGCACTCATTAATTATTTCATGAATTGCCTCTTCTTTGGAACTAAATGATTCATATGTAAAAAAGAGCTGTTCTGGAAAATAATCTAGTATATTAGCCTGATTTAACTGCTTTAAATTATTTGTTATTTTAATTGTATCCCTTTGATTAATAAGATTATTAATTAAAAAGATTGGAATATTTACTTTAATTGCTAAAGGAACTGTTGTAAAGATACAATCAAACTTAGTTAAACTAATGTTTTCCAGCTCATGCAATGAGCATACTTCAAGATGTTCAATATAATCATTGAAATTTTCTTTAAAGAAATATTCTAATAGACGCGCGCTCCCCACCCCGCTAGAACAAACGACCAAAATATTATTACGATGAAAATTATACTTTTTTTGTTCTAGAGACAAATTAATATGTAAAGCAAAATAAGCTATTTCATCTTCTGATAAAGTACAGTTAAAACGTTGATTGATTACAACACAAGCTTTAACCGCTAATTCATAAGCCATAATCAGCTTACTTTTAATCTCATCCTTTAATGGATTATGCATAAAGGTACCGTACTGAATCCGTTTTACTAATGGAATCAAATGCAAAGATAATGCTAATTGGAGATTTAAATCTGCTTGAAATGGAATATTAGCAACTTTTTCAATTATCATTAACATTTCTTTTACAATATCTAAGATTTCTTGATTTATATAATTATTAGAAAGTTGTTTACTGTTTTTACCACAAAGATGCATAGTTAGATAGGCAACCTCTTCAATTCGATACTCCATTGCCATTATTTTATTCATCAACTCCATAATTGCACAACCTAATGAATATTCTTTCTCTTCTTTAATTTCCTCAAGCCATTCAGAATCAATATTAGCATATTCTTTTTTCATGACCCGATAATAAGCAATATATAAATGCGCAACTAGGTTATCTAATACATCATCACTAATTACATAATCAGCATTTGCAATAGATGAAATTACAATATCTCTAATTCGCTGAAGAATATCAAAGTCCATTTGATACTCTTCGAAATGAGCAATTGCACGTCGTTTATTAATTTCATCACCTTCTAAGTACATACCATAATATGCTTTAGTTGCAATTGTAAGATCAAAATCATGTAAATATTCTCTTAATTCTTTTAAACTTTGTTTTAATTGTGTTCGAGATAAATAAAGTTCATCACATAGATCATCGATTTTAAGATAATTATTACAATCAATAAATCGATTAAACAAATAAGCTAATCGTGATTCCTCTTTACCATTTTGATCTCTTTGTAGATATGCTAAAAAAGTTTCTGGTGTTTCAATTGTTAAACGATAACCAAAACTTCCTGATTCTATTTTAGCACCGCAGATATCTTCATTAATATTCTTAATAATAGTGCGAACCGAACGAGTACTCATTTTAATTACGCTTGATAAATTTGAACCACTGACAGTTTCATGATTCATTAGTTCCAAAATTATCATCTTTTGATTCTTATCCATCATCCGCACCTCCGTTTATATTTTATCATAAAGTATGATAAAGAGGCTGGAAATCCAGCCTAATTTTATTCCTTGATCTGTGCTTCTTCTTTAAGAGCGATGTTATCTTGTGTTTTAAAAAATGGATAATATAAAATTGCAGATACAATAATTAAAACAATTTCTAAAATAATTCCTGATACTCCGCAAATTAACCAGCCATCTAATAATACCGGTGTTCCTGTCGCTCCCATTGCAATTCTTGGTAATGAAACCAGACCACTCTTCATTGCAAAATAAGTAATTAAAATATTAATTTGTGGTACTAAGAAATATGGTAAAGCCATAATTGGATTTAAAATCAGCGGTAATCCAAAAACTATTGGTTCATTGATACTACAACAAGATGGTAAAATTGCTAACCGTCCTAACGTTTTATAGCGATTACTTTTAGCAAGTAACATATCAATAGATAATCCAAGCGTATTACCAATACCACCTAACATTAAGAAATATAACAACCCAACAGTAATAATATTTTGCATTGGTGCCCCTGATGCAAAGGCTGCTTGATTTTCAACTCCAGCCTGCATAAATAGCATCATTGAGAATGGTATCGTTACTTGACCACCATGAATACCAAAGAACCAAAAAACAGACGCTAACAAAGTTAAGACCATATAAGTAATTAGGCTACAATGCTGATAATGGAGTCGCAATAATACCATAGAACCATTCACTAAACGTTACCCCTGTTAATGAAGCAAAAGCTCCGTTAATGATTAGAAATACTGTCGTTATAACAAAGCCAGGAATTAATGCATTAAACGATTTGGCAACTGTTGGTGGTACGCCCTCGGGCATTTTGATGATCCAGCCACGTTTAACAACAAACGTATAAATATAGCCAACTAAGATTCCTACGATCAAGGCCGTAAATAATCCCTTTGAACCTAAATAGTCAAAAGCAATATAACTTGTAGTTGTTTCTTCAACGACAATATTTGCTAGTGGTGTCATAATAAAGAAAGCTAAAATTGACAACAAACCGGCAGGTATGGCATCTGTATTCATGCCTTCATTTCTTATAAAGGCATACGCAGCAGTAAAAGATACATATACTGCTAACATATCAGTTGTAAATTTACCCACTAAACTTAAAACTGTTCCGACCCCCGAGTCATCTAAAAATTGTTGATATGCATCTAGTGATAAAGTACTCAGCAGAGTAAATATTGCTCCTAAAATAATTAGTGGCATTATTAAATTAAAAGCTGTTGATATTGCTTTTAAAATTTTATTACTCCCTATCTTTGTTGCTAATGGTGCTAAAACATTCTCCATCTTGTCCATTAATTTTTTCATTAAAACTATCCCCTTTCATATTTACAATATCATTATATAATACCCTAATAAAACTAGAAGTCTGTTAATTTCCTGTTATTGTAGGAAAATTATATTTTCTTATAAATATCGATAAATTCTTTAATCAGTGATTTATATAACTGAACTGAAATTAACATATCTTCGGCATGCACTAATAATAAATCTAAATCACTTGAAACTGTTAAACATCCAGCATGAATCTTACTTGCTTCAAGTAATGTTTCGTTACCCTTAATTAAGTATTCATTAGCCTTGACAAAGTTTTGATCTTTGACATATGCTAAGACCTTTTGATAAGCTAGACTGCTTTGCTGGGTTAATTGTATGATTGATATTGTTTCCTGCTCGGTATTATTTATCATATTATCAACTCCTGCTTTTATCATACAAAACCTTCATTTGTATCTAAAGACAGGATATTTCCACTTAGGCGGAAATATTGACAAAGAACTTTTAGTAATTATTTTAATGATACCAAGAAACAAGCAGTTTACCTTTCATTTATTAAGAAAAAATGATAATCTTATAAGTACGGAGGTAACATACATGAAACAAATAAAAAATATAAATATTGAAACTTTAGAAAATAATTTAATTTATCCAATCTATGAAGATCAACTAATTGATCCACAATTAAATAAAGTTCTAGATTACAATCTTGAAAAACTTGTTAATAAGAAGTTTAAAGAACTAACTGTAATTCATACTTTAGGAAAATATAAATTTGAAACAATTACATTTATTGGTTTAGGTTCTTCAAAAAAAATAACAAGCAAACAAATAAGAGATATTGCTGCTTTAATTAAATTAGATGAACATGCTACTATTTATCTTGAAGGGATAAACACTGATCATCTTGATATTCATACAATTACAAGAGCTTTTATCGAAAGTTATTTACAAAATTCATATCAAGAACATAAAATTGGTCATGAGCCAAAAGTAATTCATGAATTTGATATAATATTTAGCCAGGCTGAACTTGAAAATGATATCCAATTAGGGAAAGTTTATGGTGAGGGAATTAATTATGCGCGGATGCTTAGCGATACACCATCAAATTTAATGACACCTGATACCCTGGTTGATGAAGCGATAAAGCTTAGTCAAAAATATCCACAACTAGAATGCACAATCTTAAATAAAAGTAATTTAGAAAAAATGGAAGCTGGAGGAATTTTATCAGTTAATCAAGGCAGCAATATTCCTGCTTATATGATTTGTTTAAAATATAATAATAGTGACGATCCTTATACTGCTGTAATTGGTAAAGGCTTAACATTTGATTCCGGTGGTTATAATCTTAAAAGTGACAGTTATGGTATGAAATATGATATGTGTGGTGGTGCTGATGTTTTAGGAGTAATGCAAATCTTAGCAGCTAGTCAGGCCAAAGCAAATGTCTATGGAATCATTCCAACAACAGAAAATCTTGTTAGTGACAAAGCTTACAAACCTCAAGATGTTATTACAACCCTCTCTAAAAAAACAGTCGAAATCGTTAGCACTGATGCAGAGGGACGATTAATTTTATGTGATGCTATTACATATGTCCAACAACTTGGAGTGAAGAAAATCATTGATCTTGCAACCCTTACCGGCGCTTGTGTTTCAGCACTTGGTGATGTATATACCGGTGTTTTCAGTAATTGTGATGAATACTATGATGAATTTGTCCAAGCGTTACAGATTAGTGATGAAAAAGGTTGGCGCCTTCCGCTTGATCCTGAATATTTTGAAAAATTAAAATCAACTAGTGCTGATTTCAAAAACTCAGCTGGTAAACCTGGAGGCGGAGCTAGTGTTGCAGCGAACTTTTTAGAAGCTTTTATCGAAGAAGGAACACAATGGTTACATCTTGATATCGCCGGTAGTGCTGACAATGATGGAACCGGAGCTACTGGTGCGATGATTTGTAGTGTTGTAAATATGATTAACTTAAAAACAATCGTCAAAAAGTGAGCGTATCAAATAATACTCTCACTTTTTTTCTTAAAAACATTAATGCCATAAAAAAATACATTCGTGCCATACTCATTTTCTATCTTATGATTATTCATATAATGATAGATGTAAGGAGGAATTAAAAATGAAAGACAAAATTTTAATTGGTGAAAAAATGACGAAAAAAGGAGTGTTCCTTAACTATTTAGGTTTAGTATTTTTTGGAATTATTGCGGTAGTTGGCTATAATGGATTAATTTCTAAATATCTTCATCTAAATAATCAGCTTAATATTCTAATCATGATATTTATCTTTATTGCGGTTTTGCTATTCTTAACCCCAATCATCGGCTCTAGTGAAATAATTGAATTCAATCATAATGAAGTCCGCTACTTCCACACTAAGGGATATTTCCAACAATTTGCTGAAGTTATTAGAATTCTTACAGGTAAACAAGCAGTCCCTGATATTACTTTAAAAACAAAGGACATTGAACAAGTTAATTTATCATATGTACCATTTTTAATGATGTATGCTCAACAAGGTTATCAAATTAAAATAACTTTCCTAATGAAAGATGGAACTACTCTAGCATTTTTACCAAGTACTATTGATCAAATGGATAAAGGTGATTATGAATCTGCATTTAAGATTTTAGAAACAAATGGTGTAGAAATTGTTGATAAATTAATGCTTAGAAAAGCATTGAAGATGAATAAGAATGATTTTTATCAATATGTTAATACGATTGAAAAAGGACGTAATAAAAAATGAAAGTTATTTTAGAATGTTCTCATCAATATATCAACACAATAAAGCGAAAACTTAATGCACATTTAGAGCAAATAACTTATTTAGATTCATTTACGGGTAATGATCTATCATTATTTATTAAAGAAGTAAAAAACCTTGAAGACATTGAAAACATTAAAAATATTAAAAGTATTTCAAACGCTAATATTGTTTGTCTAATTGACAGTGGTTTATTTATGTTTGAGCTTTTAGAATTTAACCCACTTGCCTTTATTCGAAGTGCCAATATTAATGCCGATCTTGATGAATTAATCAACCGGATTGGGTACCTCAATAAAGGCCTAGGGGTAATGCTTGAATTTCAATGTGGTTATCAAACAGTTAGAATGAATGTAAAAAATATTACTTATGTTGAATCATATGCTCATTATCTTTTAATTCACACATTAAATTCAACGGTTAAGGTTAGAGAAAAAATATCAGTGGCTTTACAAAAACTTGAACCCTTTGGTTTTATCCAAGTACATCGATCATATGTCATTAATCATGACCGGATTAAAAAAATAGATACTGATAATATTACGTTATCTGATGAAACTATCATTCCTATTGGAAAAAAATATAAGCAGGCTCTAAAGAATCATTAATCTTCCTATATTGTAAGTTATCTCTTTAAGAATAAAACATCCCCTTATTAGGAGGATGTTTTATTCTTAATTAATGTCATTTTCTTAAAAACTACTAATTATCATATTACGATTTATCAAAAATTGTTCCATATGAACTTTCTGTGGTTTAAGTCCACATGATTCATAAAATTTCATCGCTGATGCATTACAGCTCCAAACATTGAGTGTTAAATTATAACATCCGCTCTTTTGGGCAAAATCTTTGGAATATTCATAAAGCTGCTTACCTATATGTTGCCCTCTTGAATTTTCATCAACACATAGATCATCAATATATAATGTTTTTACATCTGTTAAAATATTGCTATCTAAATATTGTTCAAAAATACAAAATACATAGCCTAAAACAACTTCATTATTATCAACTGCAACG
>OJVV01000272.1_pt1 | contig 17357 bp, 18 predicted proteins | sample 1600271 | NCBI WGS metagenome assembly OJVV01 (sample SAMN04436850, study PRJEB24849) | human gut metagenome | biome: human gut; feature: NICU; material: stool | host: Homo sapiens | place: USA: Saint Louis, MO | collected 2011-10-07
CGGTAACTCTCAACCTTTCAAGGCCATGTGTCAGATCAAGTCGCGACTAATACAATTAATTAGGGCGCAACTGCGCCCTTTAATAACCCGTCATGTGATAAACCCAATCTTTTGTCTGTCGTCTAATTTCACGACTCAATGTTTGGGGCAGTATTTCATTTGGAGTTCGGTCGCCCTTAATCCAATTAAAAGCATGATTGAACATATAAAGCAATATCGCCTCGTTATTCTCAAAGTAATCGATAGCTTCTTCTATAAGGGGAGCTCTTAGCACCAGCCTTCTATCATGAGATACAGCATCTTTCAGCTTTTCATAATCGATGTAATGATGGTTGAATATGTCAATTTTGCTATTAAAAGTCATATAGTCCTTGTGTTCATCTTGGAGGTAATAGTCTTCCTCTACAAAATTATCTAAGTCATGTTGTTCTAAATCATCTAATAATGATTTGGCGAGCCTTATCAGATCTTTGTCGGATTCTGAAAGCATTGCCATCCTCCAGGAATTTTTGGATTCAACACATAATTTATCTGAATCTGTGAAGGTGACTTTTTTGGATTGGTGCCCTTTTGAGGTTATTTCTTGAACTATTTCATCCAGACATTGTTTTGAAAATGGCTTCCAGAACATCTCAGGATCATTATGGCTATCCGCCATTACGATGGAGACCAAAACAACTTGAGTTTCCAACTGTTGCCAGTACATAAAGTCAGATAGATCGATCTGTAAATCAGGGGTGTTTCCAACCGTTGATTTAATTTGAACCGCAAAAAAGTCCCCAGTTGATATTTCATCCTCAAAAATTTCAACTTGAGCATCTATGCCAACATCAATATCAAGCAATCGGCAAGGCCAATTAAAATAGCGAACTATCCAATAAGCAAAATATAGCTCACCTGCTCTTCCTGTTACTCCGGTGCTTTTGTATTTTTTCATAGCTTAGCTCATAGCTCTTCCTTTTCTCTGAGTTAGACAGGTTACACCCTAGCTAATTGTGTGCCAACTGAATGGTTAATATGAATTGCAACTGTTCCTGTAGTCACTTTCGTGAGAGCAGACCACAAAAGTGACTACTTCCGCTCTTCGCTCACAGCAGACTATAAGAGTTGATGGTGTGTTGCACTGTGAGACCAATACATTCAGGCATCTTCCCACAGCGGCACCCATTCAACAGGTAACTGTTCCTTATCAAATCCCTCAAACCAGTAAACTGTACCTTTTGGCCCAACAATCGGCACTTCTCCCCAACCCTGATGAAACAATGCGCGACTCCAGTCCGGCTTGAGACGACCACGCCGTTTAAGGCGCTCACCATTACAAGCAGTTGCTCGTATTGAGGGAAAGTTAATAAAGAGACTTAACGGCATTTCCTCTTTTTGCGCACGTTGCAATTGCCTTGATATCCAGTCTTGGTTACGTTTGCGAAGTTTTTGTTTCATTGGCTACTGTTCTGATTCGACTCACTTTTCAATCAATGATCTCACTGTAATCAGACGCCATGCTTTGTACAAGAATGTCCGCTCCCCGCTCAAAGCTGCCTGTCATGCTTGCTTAAAAAACAGGCTTAACGTAGGATATTTTCCGTTTTCCAAGCGGACCCCATAAGTGGCGCATTAGGCACAAGTGGTTGAGGGGATGGGAAGCCATAACGGAAAATGATTTTGACAGTGACAACGCAGCTTTCAGTTATAAATATGACTACTTTTTAAAAAGTGATTTTTCAAAAAATAGAAATACATAACAAATTTTCTAATGGTGCCAAATGGAAAGTATCGCGCTATACAACTGGGCTACAAGTGTTTTGTCTTCTATTACAGAAGATTTGAATGATCATTACTATAAAGAAATTAATGGCAGTCTCGCTTTACAATTTGAAACTACAGATATTGTGAACGCTAGAGCTTTAGTTTACTCAGAGCGTGATGAACCACCAAGGCATGCTATATCAATCACATATAAATTAATCCGATCATTATATGATGATGCTGCTGCTTTTGTAGATTATGTTCACTCGGGTAAAGATGATGAAGCTTATGATATGTGGTTTAACGGGCAAACTAACTTTACCACTTTAAGAGATGAGTGGGATAAAACTAATTTCACTAAAAACATTTTTCTAGCAGGTTTGACATGGGTTTTTTTTCATGAGTTAGGACACTTAACTCAGGGCCATTTATTTATAAGGAACAGGTATAGTTCCGATATTAATGTAATGTCTGAAATTCACTTAAATAATTTATCATCAGACAATAACGATGCATCTGCCATTTGGCACGCAACGGAACTTGCAGCCGATTATTTTTCCACATGCATGTGTGTAGTAGAAATTGTTCGACAACTTGCCATTAATGAAAATTGCGAATTGGCAATTTGCTTTTTGACATGTGGTATATCATTAATGTTACATCGTTTTCAAGGCGAAAAATTTTATGAGGTTCAAACAGAACCAGTTGGTACACATCCTAGGCCATTCGTAAGGCTTGAAATGATCGTACCTTTAATTTTTGAATTACTTTCTATTCCAAACACAGATCAACGTCGTAGTTATGTGCTTGCAGGTAGTGAATCGGCCAACAGGGTTGGACTGTTCTGGATAAGAAAGACTGGAATAATGGAGGGTATTCCTGAACATTACCTTATCGAAGGTACATTGAACCGGCCTGGAGTTGTTGAGTATTTGAGGCATATCATTTTTATTTGGGATAGCATTTCATCTGAAATCTCTGAGATGTTCACTTTTGGCACAAAAAAAATGCTTCTCAACTTCACGAATGTACTTCGGACTGCACCAGATTTGAATGATGATACACAGGAAAAATAATGCTGCTCAGTGTTAATTAACAATTCGCATAATATAGGGGTTCTGTGCCGGAACCGCCGAAATTTCTGGCGCAGTGAATTAGTCGAATTTTGAAGCATGTTTGGCATGTGCTGACGTGTACGTTTATGGTGCCGTGAGTGAGAATTTATCCGTACCAGCTATGTGAGACGCTGCGGTCAGTGATTTTTCGTTCCAAACGGCCATTTCTTTACTGTCCGGTTGACGGCGGTCTTACGTACAGGCAGACAACCGCAAAAATTATGTGTCACGGAAATTTCGGCGGTTCCGGCGTACAACCCCAAATTAACGTCCGCTCATCGCTCATAAGGGACAACCATACTCAAATCTCCCACATTGCAGGAGATTTGAGTATGAACACGTCACCGTGGAACAAAGACCGTATCATCGGCCAAAAAAGACCGCTTCAGATATCTCATATCTGGGGTATCCGAATCCGACTTGAACTTGAAGGTAAAACGCGCGATTTAGCTCTGTTCAATATGGCCCTAGACAGTAAGCTACGAGGCTGCGATCTGGTCAAACTCAAAGTATCTGATGTTGCATATGGTAGCTCTGTTTCAAGCAGAGCAACAGTATTGCAACAGAAAACCGGTAGCACTGTACAATTTGAGATAACCAAAGGGACAAGAGAAGCCGTTGCTGCATTGATAAAGCTTGGCAATTTGCACAGTAAAGACTTCTTGTTTCGGTCTCGGGTCGGAACTAACCAGCACATATCAACCCGGCAGTACAACCGAATTTTTCATGGGTGGGTAGAAAAGCTTGGTCTCGAAGATTCACTTTACAGCACACACTCCTTGAGAAGAACGAAACCTTACCTAATCTACAAGAAAACCAAGAATCTCCGGGTGATCCAACTTCTGTTGGGCCATAAGAAACTGGAAAACACAGTCCGTTATCTGGGCATCGAAGTCGATGATGCGTTAGAGATATCTGAATCGATTGAAGTCTAAGGTTGTCAGGGCTGCAACAGCAGCCCTGTGCCAGGAACGGGCGTGGTGCACCTCTGTTCTGATTACCAAATTTAATGAGCCACTACAACATTACGGCTTGTTAGGCCAGATAACAAAATCACATGGTCAATTTGAGTAGGATACTTACTAGTTTAGCGATAGAATCTGAGGTCAATAATCTTTTTTTAATGGGAATTTAGAGTGTGGCAAAATTTTTCTTTAATGCGAAGTTATGGGGAGCGACCGCCTCAATTCCCGTAATGAAAATGCTTGCGGAGCAGGCAGAAGCAAATATATCCCGTGTGCTAAACGATGCCGATAAGCCCGGAACCATTGAGTCTGGAGAGTTTCAAGATGAAAGACATCATGAAGATGGAGGGGTTTCAACGTATCAACGCACATACTATTCCTGTGGATCATGCGTAGGGTATGATGAAAATGAAGTTAAATCTGAATATAAGCACCTAATAGCGCAACTTACTCGCCGCTCAGCTTTTCTTACCATTTTTGGTCTGTTTGAACACCGTATGGTTGATTGTCTAGAACTTATGGATCACCTATCATGTAAAATTACAGATAAAAAATACAAGACAGTTGAGGATTGCCATAAACGCCTCAAGCAGAATTTCGGCGGTGAAAAAATTAAGGATATCGATCATCTATCAGTGATCAGAAATATCATGGCTCATAGCAATGGTGTTGCAGATAACTATAAAATTCTTTCCTGCAAGCAAACCAAAAAAAATGACGTTCAAAAGCGACTCTTGCGAGCCATTCATCGCGCTAAGGCTGAGAATGCTGGTATTTCAATGACTATTTTTAATAATGTACTGATGGATAAAACATTTCTCATGTATGTCTCATGTGAATTTGAGCGTTATGTTGAAGAGTTGAACACCGCGATTTTAACTTACCAAGCACAGATGGGTGAAAATCATTAAGCAATATCTGAAAATTCTGCTTCTACTGGCTGTAATGTTTTAGTGCGGTTAGACGGAAATTAATATTAGGTTTGGCAGGATTGGTAGTGTCATCGAGAGTGAATTAATAATTAACGGATTTCAGCATGGTAAGTTTAATAGTACTAAGGTGCTGAAGTTAAGTTGAAGGAGATATTGATGAGTGTTGTTAAATTTGTCAAGGAGCAGGTTCTAGGCAACGTTATATCGGGAATACTAGGTGTAGTGGTTATAATAGGGCTTTTCCATTTTACTTCACAACCTATACGATCTTCTGATGTTCGCGAAAAATTAGTAGAAATGGCTCGAGCCTGCATGCAGCAGCAACTTGCCACAAATTTGACCTCAGTGGTATTTGACTCAGTGAAAAGTGAGTCACTCGACCTAAGCACATCAAACTCCGTAGTAGTCTACGGAAAAGCTGTGAGCGCTAATGGTGCTCTTAGCCGCTTCTTGATGATCTTCGAACCCTCTGGACAGGGTTTAATAGATAAAGTGATTGGCAGACCAGGATTCTACGATATTGGGTACTGGGCAATTATCCCAGGCGCAGAGAATGACGAAGTCGTGGTATCTTCAATGAACATTGAAGACCTCGATAAAGACGGTAACAAGGATATACTAATCCGTTTAAAGTCAACTTACGCGGATGGTGTATCCAAAGGGCTTCTTATCCTTAAAAAGGATAAACATGATGTATGGCATTTAATGGGGCTTCCATCAATGACAAAGATCATGCATTCCATTGCCGCGGGTCAGTCCCCCCTGCCGAAAGGACTTCAACCTGCACTCCCTCCAATACATTGGTTTAGTAATGACAAAAAACTAAAACCCAAGCCAAATTATAAACAATACCTTGATTGGGAAATTGACGAATCCAACTGGCAAGTCACTGATGCCATTGGGAACCATTCTTTTTGGATGATAAGAAACGGTACGAAGATACAAATGTACGAGAATGAACAAGCAGGCTACAAGCAATTTGGTGTACTGGCAAACATCTATGATGACGAGGCAATTCAGGGGAAGCATCATCTCATGGTCAGTTTTTTTAAGATTGAGAATAATAGTTTGATTCCTGATCAGCATTGGAACTGGGCCTATCCCATGTTCTCTATTGGATTAGAGGATAGTCAAGCTGTGGATCTGAGTGAAATGCAGGAAGCGGGTTTGCAAGCTCATGTTGCTGGTGGTTCAGTTGTCGGCTTGACAGAGTTTGGGAAAATGGACTCAGATTAATATTCACAAACCTTACCAACGAAGAGCAGGTCACAGATATGGCTAATTATGTTTTCAAAGGAGTAGGGGCTCAAGAATGACTCCTGATAAGCCGTAAATTCTATCGCGCAAAATCGTCTCATGTGACACTGGGACGTTAAAACGCCTTGATCTGCTCCCCATCAATTAATACTTGGGATTGTTCGTTAAATCTTCATCAACAGAAAGGGATGAACTTCCGCTGCTCGCTCATAGCGGACCTTTAGCCCAGTTAGCACGTCAACTCTGTGCCAGGAGCGGACGTTGCTAGTGTATTAGCTAATCTCTGGGGTATTGCCATTAATTTGGATTGATGCTGAATTGCTATAAGTGATAATTTCTGATTGAGGGGTACTCACTTATAGTCGCTAATCAACTATTATGAAACATTTTTAAAAATTCGAATAGTCTCGTGCGGAAGTGTTCTTTAATATTTCCAATGTGTGCCATCAATTGTTCATGTGATTTCTCGGTTTGCTGGATTTTGGTCAGATCATGTGTGTTCACGCTCTGAATACGAAAAACCGTAGCCCCTTGACTTTGGACATAAGAATCTCTTAGTTTATCATTACGAACATTATCTGAATTAAGATGCATCGGGCCATCAAATTCAACGATAACTTTTGCTACAGAGTATTCAATCAATTCTTTAATAATCACTAATTCCAAGGATAAGTCTAACTCATACGATCCTCTTGCATTCAAACCTAGAGATATCTTTGGTACTTTTAATTCTGGACTAATTCGAAAGCAATGAGAGATATTTGTAGAAAATTCCAAATCGTTTGAAAATATACCGTCAGCAGCCAATGTCTCCAATGTAAAAACTGGATAGGCATTATTAGATATTGTTAACGAGTTAACTTTGAACGCTGGATATTCAGTTAGTGTAGAAATTAATTCTACAGTCCCTTCTAATGCAGGAAGGCTGACATTAGGGTTTTTTGAAAGGCATAGCATTAGCAAACTTGCTTTATATCCTAGTTTTTTTGATAGCTCATTATAAGGTAATGGAGTGAGCGTCAAACTACTAACTCCCAAAGAATAGGCTATCCGCTCAACGGTTTCGCGGGAAACTGGCGACGCTGATTCATCGATGGTTAAATTACACATTCTCGTTATCCTAGTAGCAATGCTATCCTTTGATACTAGCGGAAAGAGAACGTTTATGGCAGGTTTTAATTATAACAAAACATTATAAAAAACCATGAAATGAATGAAAACACCATTCATTTATCAGCCTCCGTCAGCAGGAAAATATCCGCTCCTCGCTCAAAGCTGACAGACAAATTTAATTTTGCCTTGTAATCTATCGGGCAAGGCCAAAGGCCCAAGAGAGCGCTTGGAATGAGGATGCATTCGTGAGTCTACACAGATGTTAACTGCTCCAGTGTCGCCCATTGTTATTAAGGGCTAACACTACTAATACACACAAACTCACGATTACAGCAGAGGTCAAAGAGCACCAAAGCCCTACGTCGACCAAAAAAATGCCCGCCACCGCGGGCACTTCCCTCAACTCACGCCGGAATGCGCCGATACAGCTCAATCATATCCCCCGCCAGATCCTGAATCACCATCGCGTTCATCAGGTGGTCCTGGGAGTGGACGGTGATCAGGTTCACCGGCAGCTTGCCGGTGCCTTCGTCCAGGCCGATAAGCTGGGTCTGGATGGTGTGGGCGTGCTTCACGAACTCGCGGGATTCGGCCATCGCCTGTTCGGCGGCGGCGAAGTCGCCTTTGCGCGCCATCTGCAGGGCGGTCAGCGCCGAACTGCGGGCGGCGCCGGCGTTAACCAGCAGCTCCATAATGGTGGTTTCTAAATCTTCCACGCCTTACTCCATTAGCTTGAGGGCTTTTTCCAGCACGACGTCGCCTTTCATCATGCCGTAATCCATCATGTCGATAACCGCGACCTTCTTGCCCAGCGGCTCGGCTTCGGCCTGCAGCTTGGCCTGCTCGTATTTCACCTGCGGGCCCAGCAGTACGATGTCTGCAGTGGCAATATTGTCTTTAAATTCGGCGACCGGCACGGCCTTGATGGAGACCTCAACCCCTTTCTTCTGCGCCGCCTCTTTCATGCGCTGCACCAGCATGCTGGTGGACATTCCCGCCGCGCAGCATAAAACAATGTTTTTCATAACTCGCCCTCATGATCCTTGGTCAATCATGTTTAGCGCGCGGCCCGGGCGGCAACAACCGCTTTGCGGCGATTGTGTGTAAACCATCACAAAGAAAGGCGCAGAAACCTGAAACCGGTTACAGAATGAGGCCGCCGACGATGTTTTTCGCCGGCGGCAGGGGGGTCAGGGCGCGCTGCGCCCCAGCCAGCTGTCCCACTCTTTCCATACCGGCTGCAGTCCGCGGTCGGTCAGCGCCCGGGCGACCTCTTCCGGACGGCGGCCGTCGTGGGGTTCGAACTGCTCCAGCTCGGGCCGATCGCCGTCGGCGTAGCCGCCGGGCTGGGTTTTCGAGAAGGCGCTGACGTTGTTGATGGCGATGGGCACCACGCGGTCGCGGAAGTACGGCGATTCGCGGGTGGAGAGCGACAGCTCCACCTCCGGCGCCAGCAGACGAAAGGCGCAGATGGTCTGCACCAGCTGTTTTTCGCTCATCAGCGAGGCGGGCTCGACGCCGCCCGCGCAGGGGCGCAGGCGCGGGAAGGAGAGCGAGTAGCGGCTCTTCCAGTACTTCCGCTGCAGCCACAGCAGGTGTTCGGCGACCATAAAGCAGTCCACCCGCCAGCTGTCGGACAGGCCGATCAGCGCCCCGAGGCCAATTTTATCGATCCCGGCGCGGCCCAGGCGGTCCGGCGTCTCCAGCCGCCAGAAGAAATCCTGCTTGTTGCCCTTCAGGTGGTGGCGGGCGTATGTCGCCTCGTGGTAGGTCTCCTGATAGACCATCACGCCGTCCAGTCCCAGCCCCTTCAGCTCGGCGTACTCCTCCTCGGCCAGCGGCTGGACTTCCATCTGCAGGGAGGCGAACTGGCGGCGAATGGCGGGCAGGTGGCGGCGGAAATAGTCCATGCCGACCTTGCCCTGATGTTCGCCGGTGACCAGCAGCAGGTGCTCGAAGCCCATCTCGCGGATGGCGTCGCATTCGCGGGCGATCTCTTCGTCGTCCAGCGTCTTGCGCTTGATGCGGTTGCTCATCGAGAAGCCGCAGTAGGTGCAGTCGTTGGCGCACAGGTTGGAGAGGTAGAGCGGGACGTAGAAGCCGACGGTGTTGCCGAAGCGCTGGCGGGTCAGCTGCTGCGCCCGCTGCGCCAGCGGTTCGAGGAAGGCTTCGGCGGCGGGCGACAGCAGGGCCATCAGGTCATCGCGGCCCACCTGCCTGGCGTTCAGGGCGCGTTCGACGTCGGCGGCCGTTTTGCTGTTGATGCGCAGGCGGATATCGTCCCAGTCCAGCTGCCGCCAGCGATCGGTGAAGGTGTTGTTCATGGCAGCGTCTCCAGGAAGCCGGTCAGCGGGCTGGTGGCCTGTGCTTCGCGGCTTTTTGCCCCGGGTCCGGCGGCGCGCGCCAGCAGCCCGGCCTCTACCGCCAGGCGGAAGGCGGTGGCCATCTCTACCGGCGAATCCGCCACCGCGATAGCGGTGTTGACCAGCACCGCGTCGGCGCCCATCTCCAGCGCCTGTGCGGCGTGGCTGGGGACGCCGATCCCGGCATCAACTACCACCGGCACCGAGGACTGGGCGATGATGATCTCCAGCATCGCCCGGGTCTCCAGGCCCTGATTGGAGCCAATCGGCGCGCCGAGCGGCATCACCGCCGCGCAGCCGACCTCTTCAAGACGGCGGCACAGCACCGGATCGGCACCGCAGTAGGGCAGCACCACGAAGCCCTCTTTGACCAGCAGTTCGGCGGCCTTCAGGGTCTCAATCGGATCCGGCAGCAGCCAGCGGGCGTCCGGGTGGATTTCGAGCTTCAGCCAGCGGGTACCGAGCGCTTCCCGCGCCAGGCGGGCGGCAAACACGGCCTCTTCGGCGGTTTTCGCCCCGGAGGTGTTGGGCAGCAGCGACACGCCCGCGTCAATCAGCGGCTGCAAAATGGCGTCGTTATCCCGGCGCAGATTGACCCGCTTCATCGCCAACGTGACCAGCTGGCTGCCGGAGGCGCGAATGGCGTCAACCATCAGATCGGCGGTGGCGAACTTGCCGGTGCCGGTGAACAGATGGGAATCAAAAACTTTATCGGCAATGCGTAACATGGTTAGCCTCCGGCAATTACCTGAAAAATCAGCAGGGCGTCGCCCTCCTGTAACGTCTGCTCTGCCCACCGGGCGCGGGGCAGGATCTGCTGGTTGAGCGCCAGCGCGACGCCGGGCTTATCCTGCGCAAGCGCAGCGAGCAGGGCGGCAACATCGGTTCCCGCCTCGCACTGGTGCGCCTCATCGTTAATGAAGATTTGCATGCTGCCCTCCGCATACCGGACAGCTTGCCGCGCGCGTCAGCGCCAGCTGCCGCCAGCTGCCCGTCCGGGCGTCGAACAGGCGCAGGGCATTATCCGCAACCGGCATGCCGGAGAGCAGTTTGATGGCCTCCAGCGCCTGCATCGTGCCCATCATGCCGACCACCGGGCCGACAATCCCGGCGGTGCGGCAGTTGCGCGCCGGCTCGCTGTCGTCCGGCCACAGGCAGCGGTAGCAGCCGTGGGCCCACGGCGGCGTCAGCACCATCAGCTGGCCGCCGAAGCCGACGGCGCTGGCGGTGATAAGCGGCGTGTCGGCCGCCACGCAGGCGGCGTTTACCGCCTGGCGGGTGGCGATATTGTCGCTGCAGTCGAGCACCAGATCCGCCGCCGCCACCTGCTGGCGCAGCGCGTCGCCGCTGAGCCGCTGGCGCAGGGCCAGCAGCCGGATATCCGGGTTGAGCTGCGCCAGCCGCTTCGCGGCGCGCTCCGCTTTCGGGTGGTCGAGGTCGTCAACGGTAAACAGGATCTGCCGCTGCAGGTTGCTGATGTGCACGCTGTCGTCGTCCGCCAGCGCCAGGGTGCCGACGCCGGCGCCCACCAGATAGAGCGCCGCCGGGGAGCCGAGGCCGCCGAGGCCGACAATCAGCACCCGGCTGGCCAGCAGCCGCTGCTGGCCGTCGATGGCGATATCCTCCAGCAGCAGCTGGCGGCTGTAGCGCATAAAGTCGCGGTCATTCATCGCCGGCTCCCGCCATCTCCAGCAGCTGGGCGGTGGCAAGCTGCCAGTCCGGCGCCTGGGTAATAGCGCTGACCACCGCAATGCTGCCGACGCCGGTCGCCAGCACCTCCGGGGCGCGGGCGATGCTGATGCCGCCGATCGCCACCGTCGGATAGTCGCCCAGCCGCGCGACGTGGGCGGCTAGCTGCTGCACGCCCTGCGGCGCGGAGGGCATCTGCTTGGTCTGCGTCGGGAAGACGTGGCCCAGCGCGATGTAGGAGGGCTTCGCCGCCAGCGCCACGTCCATCTCCATATTGTCGTGGGTCGAGACGCCGAGCCGCAGCCCGGCCTCGCGGATGGCGTTCAGGTCGGTGGTCTGCAGATCCTCCTGCCCGAGGTGAACGCCGTAGGCGCCGTGCTTCACCGCCAGCCGCCAGTAGTCGTTAATAAACAGCCGGGCGCGGTACTGACGCCCGAGGGCGATGGCGCGTATAACGTCGGCCTCCACCTCCTCATCGCGCTTATCCTTGATGCGCAGCTGCAGGGTGCGCGCCCCGGCGTCCAGCAGGCGGGCTATCCACTCGACGCTATCGACGACCGGGTAGAGTCCGAGCCGGCGCGGCACCGGCGGAAAATCGGGCTGATACATCAGGCTTCCTCTCTCTTTAGATAAATTTCCCCGCCTCCGGCGCGGAAGCTGTTGGACATCTCCGCCATGCCCACTTCAATCGCCTGCGCCGCCGCGTAGTCGCGCACCTCCTGGGAGATTTTCATCGAACAGAACTTCGGCCCGCACATCGAGCAGAAGTGCGCCACCTTGCCGGACTCCTGGGGCAGAGTCTCGTCGTGATAGGCGCGGGCGGTAAAGGGATCGAGGGCGAGGTTAAACTGGTCTTCCCAGCGGAATTCGAAGCGCGCTTTCGACATCGCGTTATCGCGGATCTGCGCGCCGGGGTGCCCCTTCGCCAGGTCGGCGGCGTGGGCGGCAATTTTGTAGGTGATAAGCCCCTGCTTGACGTCCTCTTTGTTCGGCAGACCCAGGTGCTCTTTCGGCGTCACGTAGCAGAGCATCGCGCAGCCGAACCAGCCGATCATCGCCGCGCCGATGCCGGAGGTGAAGTGATCGTAGCCCGGCGCGATATCGGTGGTCAGCGGCCCGAGGGTATAGAACGGCGCTTCGTGGCACTTCTCCAGCTCCTCGGTCATGTTGGTGCGGATCATCTGCATCGGCACGTGGCCGGGGCCTTCGATCATCACCTGCACGTCGTACTCCCAGGCGATTTTGGTCAGCTCGCCGAGGGTGCGCAGCTCGGCGAACTGCGCCTCGTCGTTGGCGTCCTGAATCGAGCCGGGGCGCAGGCCGTCGCCGAGCGACAGCGAGACATCATAGGCGGCGCAGATTTCGCAGATCTCGCGGAAGTGCTGGTAGAGAAAGCTCTCCCGGTGGTGGGAGAGGCACCACTTGGCCATGATTGACCCGCCGCGCGAGACGATGCCGGTCAGGCGTTTCGCGGTCATCGGCACGTAGCGCAGCAGCACCCCGGCGTGGATAGTGAAGTAGTCCACGCCCTGTTCGGCCTGCTCCAGCAGGGTATCGCGAAACGCCTCCCAGGTGAGCTTCTCGGCAATACCGTTGACCTTCTCCAGCGCCTGATAAATAGGCACCGTGCCGATCGGCACCGGGCTGTTGCGCAGGATCCACTCCCGGGTCTCGTGGATGTAGCGCCCGGTGGAGAGATCCATCACCGTATCCGCGCCCCAGCGGGTAGACCACACCAGTTTCTCCACCTCCTCTTCAATGGAGGAGGTCACCGCCGAGTTGCCGATGTTGGCGTTAACCTTCACCAGAAAGTTGCGGCCGATGATCATCGGCTCGGATTCGGGATGGTTGATGTTGGCCGGAATAATCGCCCGTCCGGCGGCCACCTCATCGCGTACGAACTCGGGCGTAATGTTCTCCGGCAGCCGGGCGCCGAAGCCCTGGCCGGGATGCTGCTGGCGCAGGACGTCGGCGCGAATGCGCTCCCGGCCCATGTTCTCGCGCAGGGCGATAAATTCCATCTCCGGGGTGACGATCCCTTTGCGGGCGTAGTGCAGCTGGGTCACGCAGCGGCCGGGCAGCGCGCGCTTCGGCGTCAGCGGGCCGCGAAAGCGCAGAGCGTCAAGGCCGTCGTCCGCCAGCCGCTCGCGGGTATAGCGGGAGCTGCGCTCGCTCAGGGGCGCGCAGTCGCGGCGGGCGTCGATCCACGGCTGGCGCAGCTTCGCGATGCCCTCGCGAACGTCGATGGCTATCGCCGGATCGCCGTAGGGGCCGGAGGTATCGTAGACCGGCACCGGCTCGTTGGCTTCGTACTGCGGATTGTCGCTATTGCCGCCGATAAGCGTCGGACTGAGCTGGATTTCACGCATCGGCACGCGGATATCGTCGCGCGAGCCGGTCAGGTAGATGCGTTTTGAGTTGGGGAAAGCGGTGCCTTCGAGCGTGTCGATGAAGCGCTGGGCTTCGGCGCGCTGCTCGCGGCGGGTCGGTTTTACTGTAGACATAGCACACTCCGGATTGAAGTAAGGAGATGGCTTGTCAGACGACGGATTGAAGCAAGAGAGGATCGCTTGCGCGATATAAAACAGGTGACTCTTGTTCCCTTACGCAGGTATTAGCCTGATCAGGTTCCGCGGATCCCGAATTAACGGTCTCAGCCCAAAAGGGCACTCCGACAAGATAAAGCCCCACTGCAAGGCGGGGCAACAAATGTAAACTACGCGTTAATGGTTAAGAACTCAAGCGGGGCGTGCGATATGATTTTCATCGTTGGCGCTGCCGAAGGCGCTGTCCAGGGCGAGCGTGATAAGCTTATCTTCCAGGGTAAACCGGGCCTCAAGCGTTTCACCCAGCGCGGAGAGCGCCTGCTGAAACTCCATGTAATTATCGTCATCAATAGCCCGCTCAAGGTTTGAGTCATAAAGCGCCATGATCTGCTGAGTATTGGTTTTAAGCTTTGGATAGAGTCGGGAGACGGCTAAAGCGAGGCTTTCGTCTTTCAATTTCGCGACAATGCGTTCATAAAGATTAAAGTGGCAGGCGGACAGATAGTCCACGAGGCGGTGACAAAAGTCATCCAGCGCTTTTTCATTCAGGCGCGTATATGAACCTTTGCCAGGCTTAATACCCACCAGGTTGTAGTAGGACACCAGCAGCTGCTTGCGGACCTGGAGCCAGCTATCAACGAGCTGGTGGCTGCCGCCAACGCGCTCTGTCAGACGTTCTAACTGGTTCAGCATGATTGACTCCATTGTTAAGAGATTAACGGCTCACCAAATGTAAATAAACTGTTAATAACAGTGCCAGTGAAGCAAAGGTAGTGCAATAGATATGGATCGTATAATTGAAAAATTAGATAGCGGCTGGTGGATAGTCAGCCGTGAACACAAATTATGGCTGCCGGGTGGAGAATTGCCACTGGGAGAGGCGGCAAAGTTCGATCTTGCGGGCCAGCGCGCAATGCAAATCGGCGAGTGGCAGGGCGAGCCCGTCTGGCTGGTGCAGCAGGCCAGGCGCCAGGAGATGGGCTCGCTGCGCCAGCTGCTGGACGCCGACGTGGGCCTGCTTCAGCTGGCGGGGCGCGGCGTACAGCTGGCCGAATTTTACCGATCCCATAAATTCTGCGGCTACTGCGGACACGAGATGCACCCGAGCAAAACCGAATGGGCGATGCTCTGCGGCCACTGCCGGGAGCGCTACTACCCGCAGATAGCGCCCTGCATTATCGTCGCCATCCGCCGCGATGACGCCATTCTGCTGGCCCAGCACGTTCGCCACCGCAACGGCATCCACACGGTGCTGGCCGGTTTTGTTGAAGTGGGCGAAACTCTTGAGCAGGCGGTGGCCCGCGAGGTGATGGAGGAGAGCGGCATTAAGGTGAAGAATCTGCGCTACGTCACCTCCCAGCCGTGGCCCTTCCCGCAGTCGCTGATGACCGCCTTTATGGCCGACTACGACAGCGGCGACATCGCCATCGATCCGAAAGAGCTGATTCAGGCGGACTGGTACCGCTATGACCGCCTGCCGCTGCTGCCGCCGCCGGGCACCGTGGCGCGCAGGCTGATTGAAGACACGGTGGCGATGTGTCGGGCGGACGCGCAGTGACGTGCTACACTGGCGGCAACGAAGATCAGGGAATATGAAAATGACCGAACTGAAAAACGATCGCTACCTGCGGGCGCTGCTGCGCCAGCCTGTTGATATTACCCCCGTCTGGATGATGAGGCAGGCAGGCCGCTATTTACCGGAGTACAAGGCCACCCGCGCCGAGGCGGGCGATTTTATGTCGCTGTGTAAAAACGCCGAGCTGGCCTGCGAAGTGACGCTCCAGCCGCTGCGCCGCTTCCCGCTTGATGCCGCTATCCTGTTCTCCGATATTCTCACCGTGCCGGACGCGATGGGCCTCGGGCTCTATTTTGAGACCGGAGAAGGCCCGCGCTTTACCTCTCCGGTACGCAGCATGGCGGATGTGGAAAAGCTGCCGGTGCCCGATCCGGAGCAGGAGCTGGGCTACGTGATGAACGCCGTGCGCACCATTCGCCGCGAGCTGAAGGGCGAAGTGCCGCTAATCGGCTTCTCCGGCAGCCCGTGGACTCTGGCGACCTACATGGTCGAAGGCGGCAGCAGCAAAGCCTTTACGGTCATCAAGAAGATGATGTACGCCGACCCGAAGGCGCTGCATCTGCTGCTGGACAAGCTGGCGCGCAGCGTGACGCTCTATCTGAACGCGCAAATCAAAGCCGGCGCCCAGTCGGTAATGATTTTCGACACCTGGGGCGGGGTGCTCACCGGCCGCGATTACCAGCAGTTCTCCCTCTACTACATGCACAAAATCGTTGACGGCCTGCTGCGCGAAAACGAGGGCCGCCGGGTGCCGGTGACGCTCTTTACTAAGGGCGGCGGCCAGTGGCTGGAGGCGATGGCCGCCACCGGCTGCGATGCGCTGGGCCTCGACTGGACCACCGACATTGCCGACGCCCGCCGCCGGGTCGGCGATAAAGTGGCGCTGCAGGGCAACATGGATCCGTCCATGCTCTACGCTCAGCCCGCGCGCATTGAGGAGGAGGTTGCCACTATTCTTGCCGGTTTCGGCGAGGGGGAGGGGCACGTCTTTAACCTCGGGCACGGCATTCACCAGGACGTGCCGCCGGCGCACGCGGGCGCTTTCGTCGACGCCGTGCACCGCCTCTCTGCGGCGTATCACCGCTGATGGATCTCGCCGATCTGCGTCAGCAGCAGCTCGCTCTGGCTTCGTCGACGATCCGCGAAGATCGCTTTATCGCGGATCCGCCGCGCCTGATCGGCGGGGCCGACGTCGGCTTCGAGCAGGGCGGGGAGATAACCCGCGCGGCGATGGTGCTGCTGAGCTACCCTGAACTTGAGCTGGTGGAGTATCAGATAGCCCGTATTCCCACAACCATGCCGTACATTCCCGGCTTTCTGTCGTTTCGCGAATATCCCGCGCTGCTGGCGGCGTGGGAGAAGCTATCGCGCAAGCCCGACCTGCTGTTCGTCGACGGCCACGGCATCTCGCATCCCCGGCGGCTCGGGGTGGCCAACCACTTCGGCCTGCTGGTGGACGTCCCGACCATCGGCGTGGCGAAAAAGCGGCTGTGCGGTAAGTTTGAACCGCTCGGACCCGAGCCGGGCGCGCTGGCGCCGCTGATGGACAAGGGCGAACAGTTGGCGTGGGTGTGGCGCAGCAAGGCGCGCTGCAATCCGCTGTTTATCGCCACCGGCCACCGCATCAGCCTCGACAGCGCTCTGGGCTGGGTACAGCGCTGTACCCGCGGCTATCGGCTGCCGGAGCCGACGCGCTGGGCGGATGCGGTCGCCTCTAATCGTCCGGCGTTTCAGCGCTGGCAAGCAATTCAGCCCTGATTCAGGTAAACTTTCGCTACTTCACGATTCGAGACTTCATCATGTTACAAAACCCGATTCATCTGCGGCTGGAGAAGCTTGAGAGCTGGCAGCATGTGACCTTCATGGCCTGCCTGTGCGAGCGCATGTACCCCAACTACGCCATGTTCTGCAAGCAGACCGAGTTCGCCGACGGCATGCTCTATCGCCGGATCCTCGATCTGGTCTGGGAGACGCTGACCGTAAAAGACGCGAAGGTGAACTTCGACAGCCAGCTGGAGAAGCTGGAAGAGGCGATCCCGGCGGCAGATGATTTCG
>OJVV01000281.1_pt1 | contig 16535 bp, 13 predicted proteins | sample 1600271 | NCBI WGS metagenome assembly OJVV01 (sample SAMN04436850, study PRJEB24849) | human gut metagenome | biome: human gut; feature: NICU; material: stool | host: Homo sapiens | place: USA: Saint Louis, MO | collected 2011-10-07
CTCGTATGAATGCATAAATTAACTCCTGAAGGTCCAGGAATTTGTCCGCACTTCCTCAGCACAATTCACACGCGTCGTGTACGCTAAGCATTCATTTTGCTCAGCACAGGGCCGCGATCTTATGTTGGTGACTATGACAGACAAAGAACTTTATCGGCTTGGCATCATTCAGTCAGTTGTTGAAAAGCGCATGCGCAGTCGAGATGCTGCTCATCAGCTTGCTTTGACCGAACGTCAGACACAGCGTTTGATGAACCGCTTTCGTGAATCTGGTGCTGCAGGTCTGGTAAACCTTCGACGAGGACGCCCCGGTAATCACAGAGTAGCCATGGATGTTGCTGCTGTGTGCCAATCAAGTGGGAGCAGGTCACAAAGGAGGTATTTCATTAAGATGGTCCTGTGTGATATTGGATCAATTTGAACTTTAGTTTTTCAAAAGTAGTAGGTGGTGTAAGCTACTATCATTTGCAATAAAAGAGCTGTTTTCTTATATCGTTTTTTTAGTCTTACTTAAGGATGTTTGAGATGAGTGTGGAAAGTAAAAGTGTTCAGAACTTGTTTTCTATGTACAAGAATGGGGAGTTTATAGTTAACCGTCGATATCAAAGGAAACTGGTGTGGCTAATGGAAGAAAAAGAAAAGTTCATTAATTCACTGCTACACAACTATCCGATCCCGATGGTATTAACATCAAGATTCATAGATACTGAATATAACGGATATGAAATACTTGATGGCCTTCAACGATTGAACGCCATAACGTCATTTATAGAAAATGAGTTTTCTGTAGGAGGTAAATATTTTGATTTGGCATCAACAGCACAAACTCTTGAGCTTCTAAAAAGTGGGTCAGTTCAGCAAAAAAACCCCACTCTTAGCATAGAGGAATGCTCTAACATCCTGAACTATCCAGTGCCTATTTCTGTAACTCAATACAAGAATAGTGAATTTATAGATGAAACCTTTAGAAGGATTAATACAGGAGGAAGGAAGTTATCTAATCATGACATTCGTCAGGCTGGTGCCCTTGGAGAATTTCCAATGCTTGTCAGCGAGTTGGCATCTTTTATTAGAAGGGATAAGTCAAGAACTAATTTGGTTAACTTATCCAATATAAAATCGATAAGCATTAGCAACAAAAAAATGAATTATGGTATAAATATTAATGATGTGTTTTGGGTTAAGCACGGAATTATAAATCATGAGAATATCAGGTGTTCAAGGGATGAGGAGTTGGTTGCTTACATCACTAGTTATGTTCTCGATAAAGATAATTCTTCCACGTCATCCGTTTACCTTGATAAGGTATATGACTCTAATTCAAGTGCGGCTGCATCATTAACAACCAAGATAAATGCTTATGGGAAAGAAGAGTTAACAAACAGAATAAAACACGTATTTGAACAGATTGGAAAAATATTATCTTTGGACTTAAACTCTCCTTTTAATAAACTCTGTTACAAAGGAAAGGCTTTAAATTCCTCAATGACTTTCCAGATAGTTTTCCTGTCATTTTATGATTTAATAGTAAATGAGAATATGGAGGTGTCAGACTGTAAAAAGATACATGATTCACTACGCAACTGTTATGACACCTTGTTCAGTAAAACTCTGGAAGGGCAAAACAAGTGGTCAAACAAGGATAGACAAACTTTGATAAATGCGCTGTCCGGACTTCTTGTTAAAAACATGAGAAAATCTGGGGAGGAGAAATTCCCTCACGGTAAAAAAGTAGAGAGTTTAGAAGGGATACTGAACGAATCATCAGTTGAACAGACATATTATGATTTTAAGGCCGGATTAGTTCAAACAAGTCCGCCCAAAAATTACATCAATCAAGAAACCTTCAGCAAAGTGGTTAAAACTTTAACTGCCATGATAAACACTTATGATCAAGAGTGTTCGGTGATAATAGGAGTGGCGGAATCAAAGGAAGGCGCAGAAAATCACAAGGCGGCGTACGGAAATAATTACATACAATATAGTAATTTCTACATTGTAGGTATTGGTGATGAAGCTATAAAAAGTCATAAATCCATAGATGCATATTTAAATAAAATAATATTTATGATAAAAAATGAACCTATTAGCGATGAAATGAAAAGGCAATTGGTTGATAAAATAAAGCCATTTAACTATCATGGAAAGGAAGTGTTAATACTCAATGCCGAAAGAACAAAGAAACCAGAAAGCTACGGAACATCCTTGTATATTAGAGAGGGATCAAGCTTATCCCCTGTAGAAATAGGAACGCCTGAGTTTTATTCCTTACTTGATAAATTCAAATAACTTATTTAATTAGTCGCGCTTGCTAAATAAAGTGGCGCGACTAACTCTAAATAAACTATGACTTACCCAATGAACTCTGTCATCATCTTCTTTTTCATCTTGCATATAAATCGCATTTCAAATGTGTATGATTAGTTTTCACAAATCTCCAAGATTTCCTCTTGGTGAAATTCCTATTATTGACGATTTACGCAATAATTCCAGTAAGAAGTTAAGTTTCTGACATCGGGTCTCTTAACACTAAACAACATTCAAGTGGAAGAATGACCTGCGACACGTTGATCCATACAGATTGTTATTAGCTACTCCCGCTTTTGGAACTAAGCGGACTTTTCAACATCAGGACATTTCTTACGAGCCAGTGATTAGACAATTCCAGTGAGCTTTGACAAATAATGAAGTGGCTAAATTGAGATGTCCGCGCTACAGTCTCACCACACAGCGCTCACTGCTTTCAAAGGATGAGATTCATGACGGCATACGGAACGGAGTTTTTCTCAATGAACGATATGAACGCTCAGGATCCTTCAGGATGTCATCGGTCGTAATCTGCCTCCTGCTCAGGCAGCAGAAATGCTCGGCATCATACCGCGCTATTGTAGCTAAAAGGCCATTCATGAAAATGGCCTGAAGGATAGAATCGAAAAGATTATCTATAAATGACCAACTTATAGATCGAGTCTAAATTTTTGAATACATCATCGACTTTAAAGTGGTATACCGTATCTCTGTAAACAGTCGTTGTGGAAGATAAACCGCTAGGTTTTATCTCATTGATTCTATTTATTTTGTCATTGGTTACATTATGCATGTGTTTTAAGTATAATGGATATGAAAATAAAGCTTGGTCAAATGCTTCATTCGCAACTACTGCACGAGACTCATCAATTGATTTGCGCAATTCCACTGGACGATCTTTATGTGCGCGCTTTTCAAGCATTGAACTCATTAATAATTCAGTGAATATCCATGGAGACTTGGTTCTAAACTCATTTCCATCACGAATACATGAGTCGATTGTATTAATAAATATCAGACATTCAGATTCATGTATCATTTTTATTAATGCAGATGAAAGTATCATATTCAAATTGCTTGCAAGTTTATTGCATCGCTCATAAATATATGTATTTTCTTTCCCCGGAAATTTGTTGTGATTTTTGTTTAGCTCTAGGAGTGCATCATCCATATACCCCCACACTTCTGAATCAACAAATGAGCGAATGCCAAACTTAGAATATAAAAAGTTAGCCAAGGCTATTGCCTTAGCTTTATCTACATGACTATGGGAAATAAAAACATGTGCATTTACATCAGGGAACCAGATTTTTTTGAATTCTTCATAATTAATGGAATCATTAATGGAATCACTGTGGCCATTTGATTTTGTTATTGATTCCCTAATTTTTTTTATCGGATTTTGAAGTTTTAAATCCCCCGTTAATGTTGTTGAATAAATACCACTCAACAAAAAAGAGTCATCAGGTATTGAGAAGTTTAAGGCATGCAGCATGATTAATACCCCTTATTTAAAACAACACAAAAAATATAAAAACAGCAACAAACATTGGTATATGAAAAAGAAGAATAGATGTGGAAATTAATGAGTTTTTATATGAAAGCATTTCACCATTTAGTTTATCTTTATATAGCGCAGGGTTTATGCTGAAATAATTAATAGATTCTGAAGTCGATTCAGCTAAATAATTATATATTTTCCTGAAAACCCTCTCTTGTTGTAGATAATAAGCATCCAATAAACAGAACGCTATGGTACTCACTATTAACGCAAGTAGTAAATAACTCGAATATTGTGATACATCTTTTTTTAATGCAACTAATGCAACAAATAATGTTAGGTCCCACCCTTTAATATAAAAGGAATTATTAGCCATTCTGGCAATGATAGCCTGCAGGAACCCTAATCCAGCAATTTTAGATTCAATTACATTCATTTTTTTGTCCTATTGCATGTTGATAGAGAGACATACAGAAAAGATAGCATAAACACCGTTAAATCAGAATGATGATGCGCACAATGACGTTATGCTAAAGAGGCCGCTTCGGTACCCGATTCTCGCCGCGGCCTTTTCAGCATATGGACATTTATCACGAGCCAGTGATTAGACATTTTCACTGAGTTTTGACATTGCAGTGTAGCCTTTACAACGGGACTGGAAAAGCGAGCCGTAACGCTGGATGATAGCTCTGGTCCGTGATGTTTAGACAATGAAGAGGAAACAGCATGAGTGAGTATGACCCAGCGTTACAGTGGCCAGCGTAGCCAGGCTACTGTCCGTCAACGTAAATTCTTTCGGTAGACCCCATAGGCCCTGCCTGACGTTCTCGATGCTACTGAATAATTCACGGAGATAATCGGGGAGTATTTTGCCGCGCCCGTTAATGATGGCCCGATCGCTTTCTGACAGACATCCAGTTTCCCGGTGCTCTGTGGCTATAACCTGCAGGACGCCAGGGAGCCCCGGCCAGTATTTTCCGTCATAACGACAGGTCAGGCCATCGAGCGTTTCATGAAGATAAGAACGGTAAAGCCATCATTATCTTCTGCCATCTCCATCAGTTCCACGATGTGCGTGGTTCTCTTAAGTGTGAATGCGTTCCGGTTCAGGATCGCATCTCGGGCCAAATAGACATGTCCGCGTTACAGTCTCACCACAGCGATCACTGCTTTCAAAGAACGCTAAGCTGATATAGGTACAATTATAGCCTGTGAGATAAAGGGGATTAATAGTGAGTGGCGTTAACTTGTATTTGCCCTCACCTTTACAACGGGACTGGAAAGCCGAGCCGGAACGCAGGATGATAGCTTTGGTCCGGAGTGATTAGACTATGTTAAGGAAACAGCATGAGTGAACCGATGGTGATCCGTTTTCAGGAAATGGCAATGAACAGTGAAACGCCTATAGCCTCGTTGCTGAGAATGGCCAAAGCCATCGCGGTGAAACTGGATCTCAAAGATGTTGATGAATGGATGACTCATGAGTTGAACGGCTATCCCAGAGACGCCTCCATTCCTGAGTACCGAATAATTAGGTGTGAGCTGAAAGCCATACATCCTCATCACGGGCTTGTACAGGCACCTGTACCTAACTGGCAACAGGAACAAAAGCTGACTACGGTTTTCGTAAGAGAAGCGGCAGGTGCACTTGAAGCAGGAGCTGCAGATAAAGCAACGCTATCCTTCCGCCTTCCTACTGAATATGCGCATCGTCTGCAGTCAAATCAGCCTGAATTTCTGCGTTTTGACTTAGTCAGGATTGCTGGTTATCACACCATGCTCAACATTGTTGACCAGGTACGCAATCGCCTGCACGAATGGTCACTTGAACTCGAACAGCAGGGAATACTTGGTGAGCATCTGCAGTTCTCACAGAGAGAAAAAGAAAGGGCCCCCATGACAACGAACAACTTCAATTTCAACGGTAATGTCAGTAACGCTGGCGTGATTGGTGCTGATAACCATGCTTTTACGCAGCAGAATACACTGCATATTACAGCCGGTGATTTTGACGCGCTTAAGGCCAGGCTGGAGTCGCTGGGTTTTGCGCCCCAGGACGTGCAGGAGCTGAAAATGGTGCTGGACAGCGAGCCAGCGCCGAAAGATTCTGGCCGAGTGCTGCCCAAGGTTTATGCCTGGATTGGCAAGGCTGGTGAACGTGTACTGGACGCTGGACTTGATAAGGCCGCACCGCTGGCCATTGAGGCTATCACGAAATATCTCGGGGCCTGATCGCCTTTTCTCCATTAATTGCCTGCTGGCTGATTCTTTCTGCCAGCCAGATAGCTACTTCCCTGAAGCACCGGGCTAACGGATCTGTTTCAGAAACCACTCGATATCAGGAGCGACATCACGCGAAAAGCTTGTTTTTAAAAGTTTGTGGTGATTAGCTACCATCAGAAACTGGTAAGAAGGCCCTTCCCACATACCATAAAGTATCCCCTTAGAGCCCGTGTTGTTAGCGCAGTTCTCTGATTTCTCGCTGTACCTCCTGTTCCCGGATATGGATAGCGGTTCTGGCGCCCTGGTCAATTATGCCCTGCTCTTCAGCCCTGAGGAGTCTGTCCTCCTGCTGCAGCGATGTACGCAGCGCGGCTGTATGTGTTTGCTTCTCTCCGGAACCTGAGGTGATGTGTTCGCTTCCGGGGGGCGTCATTTTCGCCGCATCCTGGGCCTGTGATACCGTGATGAGCCTTACCGCTGCAGCTGCAGGAGCCGCTATCTGAGTCGTCATGGCCAGTAAACATAACGGCAGTATGCGGGATAGAACCTTCAGACAGACTTTCAATTTTATCTTTAAAATACGGTTTGATTTACTTTCAGCAATCCCTGCCCGTCTCTTTACCGGAGTTCTGCGAGAATTTTTTCCGGAGAAACACTACCAAGGAAAGTATGGACAGACGGCTCAAGCACAACCATCGCAGGCGTGGCGGTAACCCCGAGTCGGTCTGCAAGCTCAGACTGTTTAATCACCAGATTTTTACATTTTTCTGAACTGGTGTTGTCTGGCAAAAAACCGGCCATCGCATTTTTAAAACTTTTCTGGCGATCGGATGCGCACCATACTCTCCCCATATCTTCTATGACAGAGTCTTTGATGGAAGATGGCACCACAGTCACAAATGACATAGTGAGGCCTGCATCTGTGTACTTTTTGATATTTTTCACAACATAGCTGCAATACACACACTGATTTTCAACAAAAACTAATAATTTATGTTTTTCAGCTTTTGCCTGGAAGGTAACGGGCTCCAGCTCAGCTAAGGAGCGGGATATATCTTCATAGGCCATCTGTGGCGTTAAATCTGAAGCCGGAGCCGCTGAAACCCCGCTACTGAAGCCGGCTACCGTAAAAATGCCTGCAGTTAATGCTTTAATACAAAAGCGCATGATTTCCTTTTCCTCATCCCTGACTACCTTCAGGTTGTCGACGTCTGGTTCATGTCACAGTTAACGCCTTTTTTTTCATCATGAAAAGAAAATCGTTTCAGGAGCGCCTCATTTCAAAGCAGTCGTTAAATTCTCGTATCAAAACATCGGGAGCTTCGGAATGCCGCTTTGCGGCATGGAGGCGCCTGCAGCAGTTGAATGGAGTACTGCGGGCAAATGGCGCCGTCGCCTGGCGCAGCCGGCTGCTGTTTTGACAGGTTCTGCCTCACCGCCCCCCCTTCCCTTGTATCTAACAGTTTGTGGTGATTAGCTACCACCACTGAAGCAGAGTGAGCCGCCCCCTTCCCTTAAGGTCAGAAAAGTCGGCACCGCTGAACCTTGATTTGCAGCACATGGCCCTCCGCTTCACCTTTCACGCCAGCACATCAGGTTGAACGGTTATCGGGAGCTCGACTCCGTATGTACAAGGCGAACAGGCGTGACGGTTTATGTGAGAGGAGTTTGACCATGTTTCCAGTCGGCATTGACGTAAGTAAAAACACCCTGGATCTTTGCATGCTTTATGACGGTATCAAAGGACGCATAAAAACCCGTAACATCCAAAATAACAGACATTCAGCTGAAAATATTCTTCGCTGGCTCAGGCTCCAGCACTGCGGTCCGGAAGATGTTCATGTGGTGATGGAGGCTACCGGGGTTTATCACGAACGGCTGGCTACTGAGTTACATGATGCTGGTTTCTATGTCTCTCTGGCCAACCCTCACCGTAGCAGAGAGTTTGCACGCGGCATGGGAATAATGACAAAAACGGATAAGGTGGATGCGTATATGCTGGCCTGCTACGCATTCCTTAAGAACCCTCACCGCTGGGAGCCGCCGGCACCCGAAATCAGATATCTCGGTGCACTCCTGCGACGGCGGGATGTTCTGCTGGGTGATGCCCTGCGTGAGGAGAACAGGCTGGAAAAATACCTGTCCACAGACACACCTGCAGATATTATCAGTTCCTGCATGCATATGGCGCAGCTGCTGCGCGAGGAGGTAAGCAATATCGAGCGGCAGATTAAAGCGCATATCAAAGTCAGCCCTGCACTGAGGCGTGATTATACACTTCTGACCTCAATTAAATCTGTTGGCCCCCAGCTGGGAATGCATATGCTGGTCGTGCTTCGCAGCCATGACTTTTCATCAGCTGAGCAGGCTGCCGCATTTCTGGGTGTGGTGCCGATCGAGAAACGTTCAGGCACATCGGTTCGGAGCCGGCCCCGGATGTCGAAAATCGGTCCGCCTCAGTTGAGAGCGAAGCTTTACATGTCTGCGCTGTGCGGAAAAATCTACAATAAGCGGATGCGTAATATTTACGACGAGATGTGCCTGCGGGGTAAACCTAAAATGGTGGCCATTGGTGCGCTGATGCGGAAACTGGTGCACTGGTGTTATGGCGTCCTGAAGACCGGAATCGTTTTTAATGATGGAGGCCTGAAACAAGTACTGTCAACCTGACTGTACCAGGCTGGCACTAAACTCAAAATAACGCTCGCTGCAGTAAGTGAGCGCAGTCTGCTATGAGCGAAAAGCAGACGGTCGCCACCGCGCAGGCGGTGGTCTGCGTCAGACAAAGAGCGGTCATTCAGTGATAGAAGATTCTATTTCATTTTTGTGCCAGAAGCTGCCGCTCAGTAACTCCCGCAATAAACGGCGCGAGGAATGAGCGTCCGGCGACCGAATTTGATTACCTTGTTATATGCCATTTTCAAGATCTGCGATTAGGTCAAAGCATAGCGATTTATAATCCTTTACGATCTTCGGCTGAATGGTTAGTGAATGATATTTCAGCAACGCAAGGGCGAATGAGGAAAAATACAGCCAGAACCAGTCATCTTCCGGTAAATTGACATCTTGCACAGTCGCCGACCAACGCCCGTAAATGGGAGGATGAGTCTCTGAACCCGCGAGGCGGTTTCTTCCTGTTGCGAAAAGGATAAAGGCGGATGCTAGAGCGATCCCCATAATACGCTTCATCCTAACCTTTTCCGGGGGATACCCACTGCTTGCGGCGTACTGATCGATCTTGGATATCATCATATCTTTAGCGAACTGATCACACAGATATTCTTCGTCCTTCGGGTCTTCCGGTGCATTTCCTTCAGCTGAGAAAATTACGTGCTTCAGTTCATGTAAAAATACATATGCCGTAGCCATGCACGTGAGATCATATACTGCAGCGCGCTCTGAATCTGACGGCCTACCCTTCTCAGGATCCGGAATAGCCACTGGCCATTCAAAGTCGTCTTCATGAAATGCAGTGCTCAGGTCTTTCACTGCATCAAGTATAGACTTGAAGGCTTCATCTTCTGCTGCCTGATCTGGAATCTTGTTGATTTCGTTTATGTCGAGAGTGGTACCGAATGATTTGAACAATACGATCAACGAAGAATAACAATGTAACGCCTGCCTTCCCGCATAACCGAAAAGCCACATTTGACGCATTGATCTGCTGGTGTACTGGATTGCGGAGAACCCTCCAGCATCTAAGTTAAATCCTTCGCGGTCAGCAATCAGTCGGAACTGGGCATCATAATCGTTAGCGATAGATTCAATCTCTGATGCTCTCTCAGGAACAACACCGTCAAAAAGTTTTCGAACAATGTCTGTCGTTTCCACTAGTCCTCCTATGGCATATAACAGTGCGTTATACCGGTCCCGCAAGGTCGGCTTCCTTGCAAGCCAGATTACCTTGTAAGGTCAGAAAGTCCAATGACAGCTTTATGTACGAAGCAGTCATTGAGCTACTACGTATAAATGACCGCTCCTGGCCTACAGCAGACAAGCTTAGGATGCTGAAGGTCTGCTGAGAGCGATAAACGGAAATTCGAGACGGTATAGTCTCTAAAAGCTTCCCTGCCATAAAGTTGCCGAGATTCTCAGCGAATAGGTAAGTATCATCATACAGTGGTCAGATGTGCATCCGCAGTGCATTTGCTCGCATGTTAACGTAGCAGTAGTACAACATCATTTAGAGACGAATCGCCTAACAGGTTTTAACACCTTAAAATTTCACTGCTGGTTAAACACATTATTAAATGATTTTTATCATTTAAATCATTGGGTTAATTTTAATTGTGATTTGCTTTTAACCCTCGCAATTTAGAAGTATTATTTTGAGATTAATCCACTTGCCCTGCCTTCATCACTGCTTGTAAATATGCGTGAAGAATGATTTTAAGGTTATATATCATGGAGTTATTGAAGTTTTTGGCGGCGATTTTTGTCATTTACTTGTTGTTTTTTAGAAAGAAAAAACGTAAATCTCCAAAGTCTTATGCTTCAGACCCCGTGAAAGCACCGCCAAAAGAATGGCTCGCTGACATCAAGAAAAAAGAGGCGGTTGTGCGAAACGATGATAGTGAAGATGATAACCTTGCAACTTTTACATTGAGCGGTGGCCGGGGGGTTGAACTTCGGGTGACAACCAATCATTACCGCAACACCTCAAAGTCAGCAGGTGCACTAGCTCGATGGGTACTTCCGGGTGAGATGATAACTGTAGCTGGTGTAGCCATTAGCGGTGGCCACATTTACGTGGGGCAACGTATGAAGCCCTCCGGTCAGGAATCAGGCGGCTATTATGACGATGGAAGTGAGGCATCATTAATTGATGACACATGTAAGATAAAACCTACTTCTTATCTTTACGAGGACAGTTCATTAGGATACTGGCCCAGTTTTTCCTCTCTTTCCCCAGAAGCACGCGGTGCGTATGTCAGTTGGCTTGCCAGCGATAGGTCTGATCCATCGTGTCCTATCGGCTATGTTTTTATCTACCTCTACGGCCTGGAAAGAAAAGCGCTCGTAGATTCCACTGACCCAAAATTCCCTGATGCTGAGTTCCGTAATCTGTTCAATGAAGTTGCTCGGTTAAGATCGATATTCATTGAGAACCGCTCCTTCCGTGGATATTCGACCCAATTACTCGAAGCCATGTCTATTCTGCGCCCGAACATGGGCTTAGCCACTGAGCTCGATAGCAATTCAGGTTTCAGCAACAGCATGCAATTTAAGCTGGCTCTTGCAAAAACTGTACATGAAGGAGTTCCTGTATCAGCTGAACTGGCGTTGAACTGGGTAATAAACCACACCGAGTATTCGCTGCGTACCCCGGCTCGCCGCTGTGCTAAAGAGTTTGCTGCACTTTTCAAACGGCGTTACACCCTCAAATATGGTGAAGGGATGGTCGTTAAGGCGAATAAAACGCGCCTAAGGTTAGATTACACACCAGCAAGTCCTAGTTTGCGAGGTGTTCGACTTCCTGTTCCCGACCTGCCTGATCCAAGTGCGTTGAAGAGCCCTGTCCAGAAAATTATGGCTCTTGCCGATATATGTACAGATGAACTTGATGCTTATAGTCGCTACCTTGGTAGGAAAGGTACGTCAGTCAATGATACGGCTGCAATTATGCTGCTCCCTTCAGAGATCGTTAATGAAAGCGCAGAAAAAATATTAAGCTCATTCAAACGCTGGGCTGATGAGGCGATCCTCGTCAAGGAGGGGTTAGTCTCAGTTGCTGACTTTTGGGCACATATGAATGCCAGTTGCCCCAATAAGATCAATAAAAAAGAGGCCGATTTGATGCAGGCCTTTGCTCTGAAGATGGGTTACGGTCTGGCACCTGACCCGTATTATCACCATGTGAAGGCGGATGTTGATGGGACACTTGTTCTATTCCCTGCCGCCGAAGGTGGACGCTTCTCACCTTCTCCTGAATTTATCTCAGCCGTAATGACGCTCAGATTAGGGGCGATGGTCGCCTTGATTGACGATTCTCTTGATCAAGCTGAACAGAAAGTGCTTGAGAATGCCATCAACAACAATCCTGGCTTCACCGATGATGAAAAACGCTCTCTACATGCGTATTTAACGTGGCAACTTCATACCCCAGCCAATATGACAGGAATGAAAAGTAGGATTGAGTTGATGGGGGCCGCGGAAAAAGCTGCTGTGGGTAAGGTTATCGTTAGTGTTGCCTGTTCGGATGGGACAATAGCGCCTGCCGAAATCAAACAGCTTGAGAAGATTTATTCAAGTTTGGGGCTGGATCCCTCATCTGTCTCGAGCAATATCCATCAGCATTCCGCAACTGAACATGATCTCGTCTCGTCTGTACCAACTGATCAGCCAGCAGCAGGATTCACACTGGATGCTAATGTACTTGCCCGCCACGAATCTGCCACGGATGATGTTCGTAAATTGCTGAACACAATTTTCACCGAAGAAGAACCGGAAGAGCCAGAAAGCGCTCCAGCCTCATCAACGGAGGCGGGGGGACTTGACTCCGCACATAGCCAGCTTTATCGCAGTTTGCTGGAGAAAGAACAGTGGTCCCGAAAAGAGGCGACAGAATTGTGCGGAAATTTGAATTTGATGCTCGGCGGTGCGCTTGAGGTGATCAATGACTGGTCCTATGCGGTGGTTGATGCTCCAGTACTGGACGATGCCGATGATGATATCTGGGTTGACCTGGAAATTGCCAAAGAATTAGAGGGATAGTGAATGTCTGTAACACGTATAAGAGTGAAAGAACGCGACGCTATTATTCAGTCACTTAAGTCAGGTGTAACGCCAAGGATAGGCATTCAGCATATCCAGGTTGGCCGCGTGAATGAGATCACCGCTCTCCATCAGGATATTGAGAGGATTGCTGACGGTGGTGCAAGCTTCAGACTTATCATCGGTGAATATGGTTCTGGTAAAACGTTCTTTCTGAGTGTTGTGCGCTCTATTGCGCTGGAGAAGAAGTTGGTGTCAGTCAGTGCTGACCTTTCTCCTGACAGACGTATTCACTCATCGGGAGGTCAGGCTCGTAATCTTTATTCTGAGCTCATGAAAAACATGTCCACCAGAAACAAGCCGGATGGTAATGCGTTACTTAGCGTTGTTGAAAGGTTCGTTACGGAGGCAAGGAAGGAAGCTGACACGGACGGCTCCGAGGTTTCATCAGTTATTCATAAACGCCTGGCAGCACTATCAGATATGGTCGGTGGATATGACTTTGCGAAGGTCATTGATGCATTCTGGCGGGGGCATGAGCAGGATAACGAAACGCTAAAATCCAATGCCATTCGCTGGTTGCGTGGAGAGTACACTACTAAAACTGATGCCCGTCACGATCTCGACGTTCGGACTATTATCTCAGACGCATCATTCTATGATTCTTTGAAGCTGATGAGCCTTTTTGTCCGCCAGGCAGGCTATGCCGGTCTTTTGGTCAGCCTCGACGAAATGGTGAACCTCTTGAAGCTGAATAATACGCAAGCAAGAACAGCGAACTACGAACAGATTTTGCGGATCCTGAATGACTGCCTGCAAGGCTCAGCCGAGAACATTGGTTTTATCCTCGGGGGTACGCCAGAGTTTCTTTTCGATCCGCGTAAAGGTCTTTACAGCTATGAGGCGCTCCAGTCGCGTCTGGCGGAAAACCGGTTCGCGCAAAAAGCAGGAGTGATTGACTACTCATCCCCCACTTTGCATCTTGCCAGCCTCACCCCTGAGGAACTGTATATTTTGCTGAGAAATCTTCGTCATGTTTATGCCGGTGGAGATCCAGAGAATTATCTGGTACCAGATGAGGCACTGACTGGATTCCTGCATCACTGTAGTAAAACCATTGGAGACGCTTACTTCCGTACCCCCCGTAATACCATAAAAGGTTTCCTGGACATGCTGGCCGTGCTGGAACAAAACAGAACGATGAACTGGCAAACACTAATCGAGGGTGTGGCGATTGAAGAGGACCGGCCCAGCGATATGGATGACACCACTACGGAGGAAAGCGATGACGACGACGGACTGGCGAACTTCAAACTATGAGCAGTGCCTACGATAGCCTCGATCCCCGCGTCCGTAAGTGGGTTTACAAGCAGGGGTGGTCGACATTAAGGCCCTTGCAGGAGAGTTCTATCCCGGCAATTTTAGCCCGTGATCGAGACGTGCTAATCAGTGCAGGTACAGCAGCGGGTAAAACAGAGGCTTTCTTTCTTCCTGCCTGTTCGGCAGTTGCAGATCTCACGAATGGATTTGGCATCATCTATATCAGTCCGTTGAAGGCATTGATTAACGATCAGTACCGTCGTCTTGGGAGCCTTGGAGATGCATTGGAAATGCCAGTGACTCCCTGGCACGGGGATGTACCACAAAGCAAAAAGAAGAAGGCTCGGACGAACCCTGCTGGCATTTTACTGATTACACCTGAGTCACTTGAGTCTTTGCTCATAAATTCAATGGGCTGGCTCAAACAGGCGTTTTCTTCAGTCGCATACATCGTTATTGATGAGTTTCATGCTTTTATTGGTTCAGAGCGTGGTGTACAGCTGCTTTCTCTGCTCAATAGAATTGACCATGTGCTAGGATGCCAGGTAAATCCAATTCCCCGCGTTGCGTTGAGTGCCACGCTGGGGGAACTGGAGAAAGTGCCCGAAATGTTGCGCCCGGACAAACGACTCCCCTGCGTAACTGTTACAGATAGTAATAGCATGGCCACTCTTCAGGTACAGGTCAAAGGGTACCTGGAGCGAGTGATCCAAAATGAGGAAGAACTTCAGAGTTCAGCTGAACATGACGTTTGCGCTGACATTTTTAGACTTTGCCGTGGCGATTCTCATTTGGTCTTTGCAAACAGCCGAAAACGCACTGAAAGCATTGCGGCAACGCTGAGCGACATGTGTGAGGAACAAATTGTTCCGAATGAATTTTTCCCCCACCATGGTTCCCTTGCCAAGGAATTACGTGAGGTGCTTGAATCTCGTCTTCAGAAAGGAAATTTGCCCACAACAGCTGTTTGTACAATGACGCTTGAGTTGGGAATTGATATCGGTAAGGTTAAATCGGTTATCCAAGTTACGCCTCCGCATTCTGTTTCCAGTTTGCGCCAGCGAATGGGGCGTTCTGGGCGACGCGATTCCCCGTCAGTACTCAGAATGCTAATTACAGAAAATGAGCTTACTGTGAGTAGCAGTATCGTTGATCACCTACGACTCCAGTTGGTGCAGTCGATGGCAATGATCAGGTTGATGATCTCTAAACAATGGTTTGAGCCTGCCGATTCCCGGCAGATGCATTACTCCACGCTGCTACACCAGATTCTTGCAATTACCGCACAATGGGGTGGAGTTCGTGCCGACCAGCTCTGGTCACAACTATGCCAGACAGGGCCGTTCAGAAATGTAGATTTAAACGATTTCAAAAGCCTGCTTAAACATATGGGAGCATGTGGCCTACTCACTCAACTTGCTAGCGGCGAAATGGTTGTTGGGGCAGAGGGGGAGAAACTGACTAACCATTACACTTTTTATGCCGTGTTCAATACACCAGAAGAGTTCCGCATTATCACCGGAAACAGAACCCTTGGAACAGTGCCTGTGGACTCCCCACTGCTACCAGACCAACACATCATCTTCGGTGGGCGGCGCTGGAAAGTGACAGAGATCGAGACAGAGAAAAAAGTTATCTATGTAGAGGCAACCAAAGGCGGTCAGCCACCACAATTTAGTGGGGGAGGTATGTCTGTTCATGATGCCGTTCGTCAGGAAATGCTCGCTATCTATAGGGAAGGTGATTACCGCATAGCAATAGGTAGCAAGAAAGTAGATTATGCCGATACTGCCGCCAGAAACCTATTTGCGGAAGGCTGTAGTAACTTTCAGCGTTTTAAACTTCAAAATGAGTGTTTTATTACGAGTGGACAACACTGTTACGTAATACCCTGGATGGGGGATAAAGTTGTCAATACGATTACAGCCTTGCTCATACGTTGTGGTTTTAAAGCAAATTCATTTGCTGGTGTTATAGAAATCGATAACTCCAGTGTAGCTTCCGTTCAGCACGCGCTGAAAGAAATGCTGTTGTCAGGCTTGCCATCTGCATTTGATCTTGCCACAGATGTTCCAGAAAAGTACTTAGATAAATATGACGAGTATTTACCAGAGTCCCTTCTTGCGAAAGGGTATGGTGCAAAGGCGTATGAAACAGAAGGTACGCGCATCTGGTTGCAGAAACATCTTTAGTAATCTGGATATGTAATCAGGGTATAAATAAGACATATATACCCTGAATTTTTTATTTCCCTGTAGATTTACTAGGCTTTAGTCCCGGGGTATTACCAGGAGTATCTTTATTATCACGTCGACGTTGATCCGGTTTTCCTGTCGATTTAGCAATTGGTTTTGGACCAGGTTTAAGACCCATGATAGTTATCCTTTAGAGGTGTAAGAGGGAAGCCTCAACATCGATATATTGGATAATGTGAAATTTTTCAATGGGAGCGATCAACATATCCAATGAT
>OJVV01000314.1_pt1 | contig 14538 bp, 17 predicted proteins | sample 1600271 | NCBI WGS metagenome assembly OJVV01 (sample SAMN04436850, study PRJEB24849) | human gut metagenome | biome: human gut; feature: NICU; material: stool | host: Homo sapiens | place: USA: Saint Louis, MO | collected 2011-10-07
CATATTCTCGATTAATGAATCATAATAAATTTTTAATTTTAAGATTAAATAAAAATGAAGAATTGCAGATGTATATAAGTGAATTTACTAAAGATAAGTTTCCTTTTGCATATGAACAGGCAAGTAACATGTGTGAAGCATTATCAAAGGTTTTAAAAAAGAAATTACCAGAGACAGAAGTAGGATATCTGGCATTACATTTGGAAAGAATATTGTCAAGTATTTAAAAATATATTATTTTGAAATAATAATTTTTAAATGATTTCTTGACAGAAAAGGCTTACAATGATAATATTGTTTCATAAATTGAATATTTTATAGTGTGTAACTGATAAAGCAGGCATTAACTATTTAAAAAAAGAACAAAGATGGTATTTTTGTATCTTTTAATAATAGTTTGCCTGTTTTTTTGCGTTATAAAGTATTTAAAAGAAAGGGAGGAATTTATAATGGTAGGAATTATTCTTGCTAGTCATGGTGAGTTTGCTAACGGGATTCTACAATCCGGGGCAATGATCTTTGGAGATCAAGTCGATGTAAAAGCAGTTACTTTGCAACCAAGTGAAGGACCTGATGATCTTAAAGCAAAAATGGAAGCGGCAATAGCTACTTTTGAAAACCAAGACGAAGTACTATTTTTAGTTGATTTATGGGGTGGTACACCATTTAATCAGGCTAATGGATTAATTGCTGGTCATGAAGATAAGTGGGCAATCGTTACGGGTTTAAATTTACCAATGCTGATTGAGACTTATGCTTCTAGAATGTCGATGGAAACAGCGCATGAAATTGCTAAACATGTTACTGAAGTTGCTAGAGAAGGGGTAAAAGTAAAACCTGAAGAATTAGAACCAGAAACGAAAGTAGCGGCTCAAGCTATTAATACACAGTCACAAGGAGCTATTCCTGAGGGAACTGTATTAGGGGATGGACATATTAAATATGTTCTGGCACGAATTGACACGCGTTTATTGCATGGTCAAGTTGCAACTACTTGGACTAAAACAACACAACCAAATCGAATCATCGTTGTTTCTGATGCTGTTTCAAAAGATAAATTACGGAAACAGATGATTGAACAAGCCGCGCCACCAGGAGTTAAGGCTAATGTTGTTCCAATTGATAAAATGATTCAAGTGGCTAAAGATCCACGTTTTGGTAATACCAAAGCAATGTTATTATTTGAAACACCTCAAGATGCATTACGGGCAATCGAAGGCGGTGTAGATATTAAAGAATTAAATATTGGTTCAATGGCTCATTCAATTGGTAAAGTGGTAGTAAATAAAGCTATTGCAATGGGGCCGGAAGATATTGAAACAATTGAAAAAATTAAAGCTAAAGGAATTACTTTTAATGTTCGTAAAGTACCAAGTGATTCAAATGAAAATATTGATACGCTTTTAAAGAAAGCAAAAGCAGAATTGAAAAATGTTTAAAAATAAAATATAGGGAGGAATTATAATGTCTTTAATTACAATAATCTTAATTATTATAATTGCCTTACTAGCGGGGATGGAAGGAATTCTGGATGAGTTCCAATTTCACCAACCGTTAGTGGCATGTACTTTAATCGGTTTAGTAAGTGGTCACTTAACTGAAGGGATTATTCTAGGTGGTTCGCTTCAAATGATTGCATTAGGGTGGGCCAATGTAGGAGCTGCTGTAGCACCAGATGCAGCATTAGCTTCTGTAGCTTCATCAATTATTATGGTATTAGGTTTAGAAGGTGGAGCAACTGATGTGCAAACAGCTATTTCTACTGCAATCGCAGTTGCAATCCCTTTATCAGTAGCAGGTTTATTCTTAACAATGATCTGTCGTACTCTTACAATCCCAATTGTTCACTTTATGGATGGGGCAGCCGAACAAGGAAATATGCGTGCAATCGACATGTGGCAAATTTTAGCAATCTTATTACAAGGAATTCGAATTGCAATTCCTGCTGCAGCACTTTGTGTTGTTCCTGCGGCAGTTGTAACTGATGCATTAAATCAAATGCCACCATGGCTATCTGGCGGAATGACTGTTGGTGGTGGAATGGTAGCGGCAGTTGGTTATGCAATGGTAATCAATATGATGTCTACTAAAGAAACATGGCCATTCTTTGCATTAGGTTTTGTTCTTGCTGCAATCGGTGAATTAACATTGATCGCATTAGGAGCAATTGGTGTTGCTTTAGCAATCATCTATTTAGGATTAAAAGAAAACAGTGGCTCTAATGGTGGCGGTTCAACAGGTTCTGGAGATCCATTAGGCGATATCTTAAATGACTATTAAAATCTTGAAGGAGGAAAGAAATTATGGCAGAAAAAATTAAATTATCAAAAAAAGATCGTATGTCTGTTGCTTGGCGTCATCAGTTCCTTCAAGGTTCTTGGAACTATGAACGTATGCAAAATGGTGGTTGGTGTTATTCAATTATCCCAGCAATCAAAAAATTATATCCAAATAAGGAAGATAAAGTAGCGGCTTTAAAAAGACATATGGAATTTTACAATACTCATCCATATGTATCAGCACCAGTCATGGGTGTTACATTAGCATTAGAAGAGGAACGTGCTAATGGAGCAGAAATCAATGATACTGCAATCCAAGGTGTAAAAGTTGGGATGATGGGTCCTTTAGCTGGGGTTGGAGATCCTGTCTTCTGGTTTACTCTTAGACCAATTTTAGGAGCATTAGGTGCTTCTCTAGCATTAAGTGGTAATATTATTGGTCCATTAATCTTTTTCTTTGCATGGAATATCATTCGTATCGCATTTTTGTGGTATACACAAGAATTTGGATATAAAGTTGGTACTTCAATTGCACAAGACTTATCTGGTGGATTATTAGGTAAAATTACTCAAGGTGCTTCAATTCTTGGGATGTTCATTATCGGATCATTAGTACAACGTTGGGTAAGTATTACTTTTACTCCGGTTGTATCAACTGTTACGCAGTCAAAGGGCGCATATATTGATTGGAATAGTTTGCCTTCTGGTGTAGACGGGATCAAATCAGCATTAGAACAGTTTGCATCATTAGGATCTAATGGTTTAAATGTTGAGAAAGTTACGACCCTACAACAAAATTTAGATCAACTTATTCCAGGTTTATCAGCATTATTATTAACATTATTATGCTGTTGGCTATTGAAAAAGAAAGTATCACCAATCGTTATTATCGTTGCTTTATTCATTATCGGAATTCTTGCACGTCTTGGTGGAATAATGTAATATAATAAAGAAAATACATGGCAGCTGTAAAGGAGGAAATATATGGTACAATCTTTAAATACTAAAGTAGATTTAACAGTCAAAGCAACTTCTTATCTTGGTCTTGCTAATTACGGAGAAGTCATGGTAGGCGATAAAGCATTTGAATTCTATAATGAAAAAAATATTAGAGATTATATTCAAATTCCATGGGAAGAAGTTAATTGTGTAATGGCTTCAGTTATGTTTAAAGGAAAATGGATTCCTCGCTTTGCCGTTGTTACCAAAAATAATGGGAATTTTACTTTCTCATCACGCGATAATAAAGCATTATTACGTGCTATTAATAAATATATTCCCTCAGAAAATTTAGTTCGATCACTTAGTTTTTTTCAAGTAATCAAGCGAGGGTTGAAATCATTGTTTAGAAAAAAATCTAGACAATAAGAAAAAGAGTCAGTTAACTAAAATTAGTTGATTGGCTCTTTTATTCAAATTACTTTTAAATAATGTAATTAGAGATGGCAAAATAAGATTACTTTTTTATACAATATAATTTAGTTTAGTTAGAGTTTATAAAACTGATATACTATATAGTAGTGAGGTGATAGGCTATGTTTCATATTCTTGTTGTTGATGACGATAAAAATACTCGCCAATTGATCAAGGCAGTTTTAGAAACAGAAAATTATATTGTTATAGGTGCAACTGATGGCGAAGATGCTTTAAAGGTTTTGGATAGAAGTCATATTGATTTGGTAATTTTAGATGTAATGATGCCCAAAATGGATGGTTATGAGTTTACTGAAATATTACGTAGAGTACAAAATGAACTACCTATTTTAATGGTTTCAGCAAAACAATTACCTGCTGATCGAAATAAGGGATTTATAGTTGGAACAGATGATTTTATGACCAAGCCGTTTGACGAAGAGGAATTACTCTTACGTGTTAAGGCATTATTACGGCGGGCTAAGATTGTAAATGAGCATCGAATTATAATTGGTGAAGTTATTTTAGATTATGATTCACTAACAGTGAAGCGAAAAAATACCTGTCAGGAATTACCCCAAAAAGAATTTATGCTTTTATATAAGCTGCTTTCATATCCGGGTAAAATTTTCACGCGAATACAATTAATGGATGAAATATGGGGGTGTTGATAGCGATACTGGATGGGAAACTGTCACGGTTCATGTCGCTCGATTGCGAAAACGATTTGAAGATTGGCCAGAGTTTGAAATTATCTCAGTTAGAGGACTTGGCTATAAGGCGGTAAGAAATGATGAATCGTAAAAAAGCACCGCCACGAGCATTACTAACTTTAATATTTACGATTGTAGTATTTATAATTTTAGTAGTTACTATTATAATCGTTGGATGTGTAATATTTTTCTTAACACAAATCGGTGTATTAGGAATATCACAAACTGCATCGGCTCCAATTCATTTTCAAATTATTATCTTTGCAATGACAAGTATTGTTATTGGGACAATAGTTGCAGCACTTGGGAGTCACTTTCCACTCAGACCATTAAATACATTAATTGAAGCAATGAATCAGTTAGCTCATGGAAAATATGATATTCGCATTAATTTAGGGAAGCACCGTATTTCACAGGAATTACTGCTGGAATTAAGAAATGATCATGCTTTTTTGCTGGAAAAAAATTAATATACTTATCGGCATCAAAACTTTGATTACCCTCATTAGCTCTTTCTAAATCGTTAATAAATTCGTCTGAATTAATATTCTCTTTTAAACCTAAATATACTCCACCTCCATCACAATCAAGGATATAGTAGCTTTCATCTTGCGTATAAGGCATTCCAAAATGGCTCTTGATATATTCAGTTGTTGGGTGTACTTGTAAGCTTAAATTTCCTCCACCCATTGTATCAAGAAGATCAAATCTAATTGGAAACTCTGCCCCAAAACGAGCATAATTCCGATTGCAATCTTTGCAGCAAGGGTAGCTACAAATTTTGCTGCTAATTTAAGAGAGCGATTGTTTGATAAAGTACAAGCTTTTTCAATGGAAGAAATTGGTAGTTTCTCAACAGCAAGTCTGATTACACGTTCAACTAATGATATTTCACAAATTCAAACACTTGTTGTAATGGGATTACAAGCTATTATTAAGGCACCGATTATGGCTGTTTGGGCAATTTTCAAGATTGCTGGTAAAAGCTGGCAATGGACAGCTTCAACGGGTGTAGCTGTAATCGTTTTATTAGTTATTGTAGGAAGTTGCATGATTTTTGCATTACCAAAATTTAAAAAATTACAACAGTTGACAGATGATTTGAATCGGGTTACTCGTGAAAATTTAACGGGAATAAGTGTTGTTCGGGCTTATAATGCTGAGAATTATCAAGAGAATAAATTTGAAAATGCCAATCAGGAGTTAACCTCAGCAAACTTGTTTGCAAACCGAGTTATGGCAATCATGAGTCCAGGAATTCAAGGAATCATGAGTGGTCTGACATTGGCCATTTATTGGATTGGAGCCATCCTGATTGAAAATGCTGCTATGATGGATAAACTAAACTTATTTTCAGATATGGTGGTATTTTCTACATATGCAATGCAAGTAGTTATGGCTTTTATGATGCTTGTTATGATTTTTATAATGTTTCCAAGAGCATCGGTTTCATCAAAGCGAATCATGGAAGTATTAGAAACAGTACCAATAATTAATGATGGTACAGTAACTGTCGCTAAACCGGGTATTAAAGGACAAATTGAATTTAAAAATGTCAGTTTTAAATATCCTGATGCTGAAGATTATGTTTTACAAAATATTACTTTTACTGTTGCTCAAGGAGAAACAGTTGCTTTTATCGGTTCAACTGGATGCGGTAAAAGTACAGTGATTAATCTAGTTCCACGTTTTTATGATGTAACAGAAGGTGAAGTACTCGTAGATGGGATTAATGTTAAAGCTTATACATAATATGCCTTACATAACAAAATCGGTTATGTATCCCAAAAAGCAGTTCTTTTTAGTGGAACTATTGAATCTAATGTTGCCTATGGTGATAATGGTAGAAATAATAATCTTCAAAACGATGTCATTGATGCCATTTATACAGCTCAAGCTTCTGATTTTGTTGAGGCTTCACCACGCCGATATAATAGCTATGTTGCCTAAGGCGGTTCTAATTACTCAGGTGGGCAAAAGCAACGGATTTCTATTGCCCGGGCAATATGTCGTCAACCCGAAATTATGATTTTTGATGATTCGTTTTCTGCACTAGACTATAAAACAGATCAAAAACTTCGAGAAGCTTTAAAGAAAGATTGTTGCGATGCTACCAAATTGATCTTTGCTCAACGAATTGGTACGATTCGAGATGCTGATAAAATTATTGTTCTTGATGAAGGGGTTATTGTAGGGATGGGAACACATGAAGACTTAATGAAGAATTGTCAAGTTTACCAACAAATAGCTCGTTCACAGTTATCAAAGGAGGAATTAGAATAATGGCAGAAGGAAAGTATTTAGAGAAAAATGATTTAAAAGCTCCTGGGGTTAATATGAGTAGTAAAGAAAAATCTAAAGATTTTAAGGAAACATGGTTAAAATTGTTAAAATATTGTAGAAAGTATTGGATTGTAATGGTTATGGCAATTATCAGTGCCATATTTGGAACAATATTAACCTTGATAGGTCCAGACAGATTATCAGAATTAACAGATTTAATTACAAATGGAATAATGACGGGAATTGATATGACAAGGATTGGTAAAATTGGTCTTACATTAGTCGGATTTTATGTTACTAGTGCTTTTTTTTCTTTATTTCAGGGATTTGTCATGGCAACAGTAACTCAGTGGGTTACTAAAAATTTAAGAAGAGATATTTCGCGTAAAATTAATCGCTTGCCAATTAGTTTTTATAATCATACTTCAACTGGTGATATATTATCGAGAGTTACCAACGATATTGATATGATTGGACAATCATTAAATCAGAGTGTTGGAACATTAGTTTCATCAGTCACTTTATTAGCTGGTTCACTTATAATGATGTTAAAAACTAATCTCATTATGACTTTTACTGCAGTTCTAGCAACGGTTATAGGTTTTGCTTTAATGCTGGTAATTATGTCTAAATCGCAAAAATATTTTGCTCGCCAGCAAAAACATCTTGGTGAAATCAATGGATATGTTGAAGAAATTTATACTGGTCATACGATTGTTAAGGCTTATAATGGTGAAGTTAAGGCAAAAGAAGCTTTTACAAGACAGAATAATAATTTACGTAATAGTGGTTTTAAGGCCCAATGCTTATCTGGATTAATGATGCCAATCATGAGTTTTATTGGTAACTTTGGATACGTAGCAGTATGCATTATTGGCGCTGCATTAGCAATGAGTGGAGATATATCATTTGGAGTAATTGTAGCATTTATGATGTATATTAGATATTTTACTCAGCCATTATCACAGTTAGCTCAAGCAGCTCAATCATTACAGTCAGCGGCTGCAGCAGGAGAGCGTGTATTTGAATTTTTAGAAGCTCAAGAAATGGCTGATGAGAGTCATAAAGTAAAACGCTTGTCCAAAGCCAAAGGTGGAGTAGAATTTAGACATGTTCATTTTGGTTATGATAGCAATAAGATTATTATTAATGATTTTTCTGCTCGCGCTGAACCTGGTCAAAAGATTGCTATTGTTGGGCCAACTGGAGCTGGTAAAACAACGATAATCAACTTATTGATGCGTTTTTACGAAGTTGATCGTGGCGAAATTAGAATTGATAATATTCCAACTAAAGATTTACGTCGAGAAGATGTCCACGGACAATTCTGTATGGTTCTTCAAGATACGTGGCTTTTTGAAGGAACAGTGCGTGAGAATTTGGTTTATAATACTAAAAATATATCTAATCAGATAATTGAAGAAGCATGTAAAGCAGTAGGCTTAGATCATTTTATCAGAACACTTCTATATGGTTATGATACGGTACTTAATGATCAAGTAAATTTATCACAAGGACAAAAACAACAGTTGACGATTGCTCGAGCGATGATTGCTGATAAACCAATGTTGATTCTTGATGAAGCTACTAGTTCAGTAGATACTAGAACAGAGTTACAGATTCAAAAGGCCATGGATGAATTAATGGAGGGACGAACTTCCTTTGTTATTGCGCATCGTCTTTCAACAATTAAAAACGCAGATTTAATTCTAGTAATGAAAGATGGTGATATTATTGAAAGTGGAAATCATGAAGATTTATTAAGTCGTGGTGGTTTCTATGCAGAGCTTTATAATAGTCAGTTTGATAAAGCTGTATAAATTTTATTGATTTTCTTATAAATTTAGTGTTAAGAATTATTATATAATAGAATGATTTGATAGAAATATTATAAAAAATATAATGAAAACGAAGGAAAAATTCCCTTCGTTTTCATTATATTTTTTTTTACTCTGCTTCAATTAAACCAAAACGAACAAAAGCATTATACAAACCGTCTTGGTCGACATCATCAGTTATATAATCAGCCATAGCTTTGATTTCATCGCCACCACTTCCCATAGCAACACCAATATGGCAATAATCAAGCATTGGAATATCTATTTTAGCATCACCAAAGGCATATGTATCCTCAATATCTGCACCTAGATACTCTAATAAAGCATCAATAGCATGAGCTTTAGTAATATCTTTAACGCCTAAATCACCAAATAGAGCAATTTCCCCTGCACCGCCCCATGTACCAGCTTTTAAATCAGGAAATTCTTCAATTGAATCAAGATGATCTTGATAACTTTCAAGAATAAAACTAACTTTATTCAAATCATCACGATATAATTCACCATCAAAAATCATTTCTGGAAAAACATCTCGAACTTTAATTTGATCACTATGTTCTTTACCTTTACGTTTACTATATTCTTGAATTACTGGTTCTCCCCGAGTTTCAAAGTTTTCACTCGCAAATAAACCATTATTACTTTCAAGATAGAATTCAAGTCCTCGACTTTTTAACCAGTCTACGATATGTTTACATTGCTCAGCAGTAATTAACTGATGCATAACAACCGTATCCCCATCTTCTACATAACTGCCATTCCCACCAATCATGCCATCAAGACCAATATCCCATAAATAAGGGTATACCTCAGCTTTACTTCGTCCAGTACATATATACACACGATGTCCATTTTTACGTGCTTGTTTAATTGCTTTGTCTGCTGAAGCTGGCAATTTGTTTTCATAATCAACTAAAGTTCCATCAACATCAATAAAGATAATTTTTGAATCTGCCATTTTTATTTTCCTCTTTTCTATATGATATGACTATATCTTTATTATAAAAGATATAGTCATATTTACAATTCCTCAAAGAGAATAAGAAACTATTTTATCTATAAATTATAGAAATTAGCTAAATGAAAAGATAAGTTTCTATCATTTTAATTGTAAAAGTAAAAATAATTTTTATAAATACCAAAAGTATAAATAGACTATAATAAAATAAGAAGTGATAATAACACACTTCTTACTAATAGTAATGAATTTAAAGGGTAACTTAACCTTAAATTATTTTATATTTGTTGCCATTGGTTTAATTGCTTTATATGCCAGGAGGGTAACGACCGCCCCAATAAGTGCCTCAACGATACCATTAGTAGTCACAACACCAAATAACATTGCCAGCAATGAACTATAGGCAATATTAACTGCATCAGCATAAGCAGTGCCAAAGAAAAAGTAAATTCCGCCTAGGACAAGTACAGTATTTGTAATCGTTCCAATTAAAGCACCAATCACTGCTGCAGCATTTTCATTATTAAACTTGTTTTTTATAAATTCAAAGATTACTCCAGCAAGATAGCCAAGTAATATTCTTGGAACAAGAGCAATTATAACGCTTCGCCAATCCCCGCTAATGTTTCCCACTGTAACGAATGGTGAAAAACAAAATGATGTAATTCCCGGCTGAATCGTTGCACGAATTAAACTAGTTAGTCCAAAGACCAAACCAAGTTGGGCTCCTGCCTTTTTTCCTAATGTAATCCCAGCAATGATTACAGGAATGTGCATTGTCGTAGCACTTAAAGGACCGATTGGGATATAACCAAGCGGTGTTACGACAAGGATGATTTCAATAGCAAGAAACATTGCCATGAAAGTCATGTACTGTGTTTTTTTAGATCTCATTTTTTCCTCCTACTATCACTCTTTTTAGATGTGATGTTTATTATGAGTGTCTCGCCATATCTTCCCATTTTTCTAAGAGTCATGATGATCTCTTGAAAATATCTTCTTGATACGGTTTGACGATAAGATTATAGTACAATTTATTATTGCTGCCAACTGTAATAATAATTATTTATGTAATTCTTTGTATGATTTTAAACCGTAGGCGCTGTCGGCTTTTTTTACCGCACGATTGACTGCTTTAGCCATTAAATCAGTTGCAAGAATCCCAATGGCATCTGGCATTACTTCAACTTCATTAGTACTTAATACAAAAATAGTATCGCCATCACTCATCGTGTGGACAGGCTGAATAGCACGGGCATAACCGTTGTGGGCAATCTCTGCAATCTTTGTACATTGAGCTTTGTCTAATTTGGCATTTGTAATAATACAACCAATGGTAGTATTACCACTTGGTAATTGGCGAAGTTTTTCAATTTGTTGAAAAATCACCTCGTCTGCAGGAATGATACTGTTGTGTTCTGAATCATAAATTCCAGCTAACTGTTCATTAGTTTTATAGTCAACAATATTTCCACAGGCATTAACTGCTACAATTGCTCCAACTTGAAGATTATCGATCTGGATGGCTGCAGTACCTAAGCCGCCTTTCATTGCATATTGTGGACCCATGATTTTACCAACACTAGCACCACATCCGGCACCATAGTTACCCTCTTTAAGCGGTTCATTTTTTTCGCTATTAAGGCAAGCTTGATATCCCATTGCTTTATCTGGACGAATTTTAGGATCACCAGCTGTTAAATCAAATAAAGATGCACCACAAACAATAGGGACATGGGCGACCTTCATATCAAAACCACAGTTATGTTCTTCTAAATATTGCATTACACCACTAGCCGCATCTAGTCCAAAGGCACTGCCGCCACTTAGCATTACAGCATTGATCTGTTGGACCATGTTGATTGGATTTAGCAGGTCTGTTTCTCTAGTTGCTGGGCCGCCACCTCTTACATCAACACCAGCTGTAGCACCATCTTTGCAGATGATTACAGTGCAGCCGGTTCCAGCTTTTTGATTTTCGACTTGGCCGATTTGAATGCCTTTAATTTCTGTTATATTAATTTTTTTCATGTTATCACCCCAATTTATTGTACAACATAATTACTATTATTTCCTTATATTTTGAAGATGACAATAATAGTTGCTAAAAATGTAAATTATAGTTTCTCGAAAATTTTTAAATATATAGTAAAATGATACTAAAATAAAGGAGGATGGAAAATGATTGGAGATAAAATTATTTTATATCGTAAACGTAAAGGATTAACACAAGAGGAGCTTGCTGATCTGCTTGAAGTAAGTCGCCAAACAGTAACTAAATGGGAGAGTGGTAGTGTGCTGCCAAATCTCGATTATATCATGGGATTATCAGTGATATTTGGGATAACGATTGATAACTTAGTTAAGGATAATGACTGTGCTAAGCAGGAAATAGAAAGTAAAATTAGTAATTATAACTGGATTGATTTTATGTTAAAGGCAAAAAAAGCAACCTATGCTAAAAAGGAGGGGAAAACTGTTTCCAGTCGACCTAACAGCCATGATTATCAATATCAAGAAAATGAATATTTATATATTGATACGTTTGTAGGCAGTGAATTTTTTGGTGGTGAAGAATGTGTCTATAAAGACAATATTCCACTTTATGTAATGAATTATTATGGTAAAGTGCTTGATGAGGCTTTTAGTGGTGATTTTTTGAAGGAAGCACTATTATTAGTTGATCGAATTTCTCCTTTTAGAGGTCCGGCGTTGTATACTAATGGTAATTATACATATCATTGTAGTTATGATGGTGATTATGAATTTTTTAATGGTAAAGAGGAAATATACTATAATAATATTAAAGTATACGAGTGTTTATTCCATGGCGGAAGTGTTAAATAATTAAATGACATCAATCGGTTAATTAATACTGGTATAAGAAAATGATTTTAGAATATTAATTAGATGTTTAAAACAGGTATCAGTAGTGGCAGAGAGGAATTAGCCCATGATATTTTAAAAGGTTTTGTTTCAGTTAAATCAGGATTTCTTTCCAATAAGCAGGAGTATTTAGATTTATCTAATATTCATATTTCAAAAGACTAAAAAAATAGGGGAACTAGAAAGACTTTTTAGCAATAAAAATATTTAAATGAGGAACCCTATAATTGTCAACTTAACTGAAAATTATAATTAAAAGATGTAACGTTTAAAAATTTATCCGTTACATCTTTTATATTCATTTTATTTAACTTGTTCACCAATCCATTGCCAAACTTTTTCACCATGTTCATCACAGTCGGCTTCATTATTATCAAAATAGATCCATGACCAGTGACCATTATATTGGTATGGGTCACCATCATTTAAATCATTATATTTACCAGAAGTATCGATGACCGAATCAAATGTGGCAACGTGTAGATTAGTTGCACCAAGATTTTTTAATCGGTTAATAGTAGGAATTTAAAATTTTTCTGGAATAATACTAGGATCATCATTAGAATAAATAAAATATAGAGGTAGATCTTTAATTTCAGAAAGTTGTTGGTCACTAATAACATCATCAGGCAGGGCTTCACAAATTGGTATTGCTGCAGCAAAATAATCTGGATAATCTAAAATTAAACGCATAGTCATATATCCACCTGCAGAACATCCTGCAAGAACGACTTTAGCTCCGCATCGAGACTGATAATCTTTAATTAATTCCATAAGTGCATTAGTATAATAAGAAGGACCATGAGTTACTAATAAGTCATCATTCGATTCACCGCCATTACCATCAGCATCCATCCAAAAAGTTGGACATTGAGGAACTAAAACATATGCATTGCCAACAGCATTTTGGAAATCATCATTAAAATAAGCACTTACTTTATTTGATAAAGAGGTTACTTGTGGATTAGTATCCTCTGTTCCCCCTTCACCAGAACCATGTAACCACACAAATAATGTATTAGAAGGTTCTTTAGGGTTAAAATGACCATAATTTAATTCAATTCCATCACTAGCCTTAAATTTTTCTAATTCTAAAGCGTCAGCAGCAGTAATTTTTTTAGTATATTCTGTACTAATATCAAGTTTAGTAACTTTTTTATCGTCTACCGTTATTTCACCGTTTTTTGCTAATGAAATATTTAAATAATACGGATCACTCCATGTATTATAATGTGTTGTAGCAGAGTATAATAATGGCGAACCATCATTTGGGCTTACATATAACTCAATCGCAATATATTTAGACTCTCCATCAATTTTTTGCCCATCTTTATCACAAGAATAGGCATCATCAACAACACGCTCCAAAGTTTTTTCAACAACTGGGAGTGCCTCATCTTCCCAATCAGTTACTTGTTTTGTTTCAGATACCATAAAATCATTTTTGTCAACATCATCAACAGCTTTGTCTAATGTCAAAATAGTTTTATTGACACCACATCCCCAATCATATCCGGCAATATAAATTTCATAAGTTGCATCAACAACTTCTGTGCTTTGAGAACATCCGGTAATGCTACAAGCAATAAATAAGGCAAGTAATAATTTTGATAATCTTTTCATTCTCTCTTCTCCTTTCACCTTGCCTATATCTTAAGCTTATTTATAAAATTTAAATATGAAAAAAATGACCACATTAGGGTCATTTTCTAACTTTATTACGATATACTTGGGGTGTTTCATGATATTTGAGTTTAAATTCACGATTAAAAGATTTAGTACTAGAGAAGCCATTTTTCATCGCAATCTCAGTAATGGTTAAATTAGTATGAATCAAATCGTTAGTACAGTGTTCTAAACGTTGTGCAGTTAAGTATTGTTTGACCGTAATATTTAAGTGTTTTTTGAACAATCTTGCTAAATAACCATAAGAGAAGTTAAATTGGTTCGCGATTGAGGAAACATCTAGTGCTTGAGAATAATGTTTATCTAAATAAAAGAGAATTTTCATAAATTCTTGGAGTTTTTGATCAGATTGAAGAAAGTAACTAACTTTTCTAATCTTTTTTTGATACTTTAATAAAATACTAATAATTAAATATAAATAACCATTAATAGTAAGTAATTTAAATTCAGTAGTTTGTTGATACTCTAAACTCAAATTAGTT
>OJVV01000315.1_pt1 | contig 14363 bp, 14 predicted proteins | sample 1600271 | NCBI WGS metagenome assembly OJVV01 (sample SAMN04436850, study PRJEB24849) | human gut metagenome | biome: human gut; feature: NICU; material: stool | host: Homo sapiens | place: USA: Saint Louis, MO | collected 2011-10-07
ATTTCTTTGCATCTATTATCAAATACTTCATATTATAATATGGGTTGCTTTTTTAATTTTATTTGTATATAATAGCAACTGTTATTTAGGAGACAGAAATACAAAATAGCGCCAGGACTAAGTAATTAGTTGACGAGGGCTAGACTTATCGAAATATTCGGCGGATGGTCTAGAGGTATGATACTACCTAAACAATGAACAAAAATAATGAGTAATCATTAAACAAATTCATTCGGTATCCTCCATTGATAACATAATAACAATTGAATAATCAAAACTATGGAGGAATTTTTATGTGTGGAATTACTGCGTTTTCCGGTAAAGAAGAAGCTTTACCATTCTTACTTCAAGGACTTTCTAAATTAGAGTATCGTGGCTATGATTCAGCTGGTGTAACCCTTGTAGATAAAGATAAACTTTTCACGATTAAAACGAAAGGAAGATTGCAAAATCTCATAGATCGACTAGATCAAGATACTCCAATTGGCTGTGTCGGAATTGGTCACACTCGCTGGGCAACTCATGGAGTCCCATCTAACCTTAATTCTCATCCCCATACCAATAATAAAAACACTATTTCACTAGTGCATAATGGAATCATTGAAAATTATCGAGAATTAAAGGAACAACTAGTAGCTAAGGGGTATAAATTCCATAGCGAAACAGATAGTGAAGTTGTCGTCCATCTACTAGATTCTTACTATGATGGTGATATGCTGAAAGCATTAAAAAAGGTCATTACTCACATTGATGGAAGTTACGCTTTATGCATTGTTTCTACTTTAGAGCCGGATGTAGTTTATGTAACTAAAAAAGACAGTCCATTAGTATTAGGGACAAGTGACTGTGCAAGTTTTGGGGCAAGTGATATTCCTGCTTTATTAGACTACACCAAAGATGTCTATTTTATTGATGATTTTGAAATTGCTAAATTATGTAAAAATAAAATAACTTTCTATGACGCTGAAGGCAACGAAATTCAAAAAGAAATTACACATATCCCTTATGATAATGAAGCAGCTCAAAAAGGCGGTTACGATACTTTCATGTTAAAAGAAATTCACGAACAGCCATATGCTATTAGTGAAACTTTAAGAGGCCGAGTTGAAGGTAATGATCGAATTATTTTGCCTGAACTAGAAATATTGAAAGAACGTTTTACAACTTTTAATAAAGTATATTTTGTCGCTTGCGGAACTGCATATCATGCTTGCCTTTCAGGAGCCAATATTATGGAACGCTTAACTGGTATTCCTACTTTTACCCAAGCCGCTTCAGAATTTAGATATGGTGACCCTATCATTGATGAAAAAACTCTGTGTATTTTTGTCTCACAATCGGGTGAAACTGCAGATACCATGGCTGCTTTACGTTTAGCAAAAAATAAAGGTTGTACTACGATTGCCGTAGCTAATGTTCTTGGTTCAACTATCTCGCGTGAAGCTGAAGCAACAATTTATACTTGTGCAGGACCAGAAATTGCTGTAGCAAGTACTAAAGCCTATACTACGCAAGTTATTGTCTTATTATTATTAGCAATGTATGTTGCACAGACCCTAGGAAAAGAAAATGATATCTATAAAGACATTATTAACGGAATTGCTAAATTGCCTAAACAAATCGAAAATATTTTAAAAGATGAACCACTATTTGAAAAATATGCGAACTATTTAAAAAATCAAAAAGATGCCTACTATATTGGGCGAAGTTTAGATTATGCTTCCGTCCTAGAGGGTGCTTTAAAACTAAAAGAAGTATCATATATCCATGCTGATGCTTATATTGCTGGTGAATTAAAGCATGGTCCAATTGCTTTGATTGAAGAAGGCAGTGTAGTAATTGCAGTTGCTACACAACCACATATAGCTTCAAAAACAATTAGCAATATTCAAGAAACAATTGCTCGAGGAGCAAAAGTCATTTTATTTACATTAACCGGTGAAGAGGTTGGAAATGTTGATGAAACTTATTACATGCCCGATGTAAATCCAATTTTACAAGCAGTATTAGTTGCAATCCCACTGCAGTTAATCAGTTATTATGCCGCTAAACTTAAAGGTTGCGATGTTGATAAACCTCGTAATTTAGCTAAATCAGTAACAGTTGAATAAATATATAAGAGCGTTGTTATCACGCTCTTTTTGTTTTCCAAGACATAAGCCACTAACAATCTATTCCCCTTGCATATCTTATAGTATGGAAGGAGATGAAACCCATGAATTCATGTAATCGAGATTTTTGTATCGATGACTGCTGCATGGACAATTGCTGTATTGAAGGTTGTTGCGTTGATGAACGTTGTGCCTTAGCGGCTGTTTTACAATCAGTTGCAATGCAAGAAGGTGCCTTAGCTGCAATTTTATGTGCTGAAAGTGAAAAAATTAAAAAAGCAGTATGTTTAGCTAAATGTATCGATGAATTAATTGCAATCAATGAATCAGCAGCACAGACAATTGGTAGTGTAAAGGAACTAGAAAACGCATTAAAAGAAAAAGCCTGTTGTGCTATTGAAGCATTACAAGACCTACGCAATAATGATTCTTGTAAATAAAAACTAGTCTCTGGAATCTTCCAGAGACTTTATAAATTTAATAAATTAGTAGCAATCGTAAAATAGATCAACAATGACAAAGCATCAACGATCGTAGTGATAAACGGGCTAGCCATCACAGCGGGATCAAAGCCTAATTTATCAGCTAAAATTGGTAAAGTGCAGCCAACGATTTTAGCAATGATTACAGTAACTATCAAAGTTAGACAAACTACAGCAGCTATCATGATTGAAACATGATCAATAATCATCATTTTAATAAAATTACATGCTGCTAAAGTAACCCCAACTAAAATTGCAACTCTAAATTCTTTAAAAACAATTTTGACGATATCACTATGTTTGATTTCATCTAGTGACAAAGCCCGAATAATTGAGACAGAGGCTTGCGAACCTGAATTACCACCAGTATCCATTAACATTGGAATAAAAGCCGTTAAAATCACAGAGCCCGCTAAAGCATGCTCAAATCCTTGAATGATTTTTCCAGTAATAGAAGCTGAAATCATTAATAACAAAAGCCACGGTATTCTTTTTTTAAATGTTTCAAACGGGCCATTTTTAATATAAGGCTTGTCTGACGGTACCATTGCGGCCATTTTTTCGATATCTTCAGTTGTTTCTTCCTGCATGATATCAACAATATCATCAACTGTAATGATTCCAACTAAACGATTTTCATTATCAACCACAGGCATTGAAGTTAAGTCATATTTTTGAAAATCATGTGCTACATCCTCTTGATCCTCCATCGTATGAACTGTAATAAGATTATCGTTCATAATCTCCTCAATCAAAGCACTTTGTGATGATAAAACTAACTTTCTCAAAGTAACAATTCCCAAAAGATGACGAAAATTATCGATTACATAACAAGTATTGATTGTTTCTTTATCTACTCCAATACGTCTAATTCGTGCAATCGCTTCCTTAACTGTCATATCTGCACGTAAATCAACAAAATCGATATTCATATTACTACCTGCAGAATCTTCAGGATAGCGTAATAAATGATTTATATCACGACGAGTCTCAGGATTGGAAGCAGCAATAATTCGCTTCACAACATTAGCGGGTAACTCTTCAAGAAGTTCCATTACGTCATCTGAATAAAGATCATTAATAATATTCTCTAACTCTTTATTGGTTAACGAATCTATTAACGCATGTTCTCTGTCGCTTGACATATATGCAAAAATATCTGCAGCATCATCTTTTGGCAATAATCTAAATATACGTATCATATTTTCATCAGAAAAACCTTCGAGCATTTCGGCAACATCCACATCGTTCATTTCTTTTAAGATTTCTTTAATTTCCTTATATTTCCTTATTTCTAATAATTTTTCAATTAATTTAATTTGTTCCATTCGACTTTCCCCGTTTTTCATATCATTATTAATTATACCAAAGAGTATATGCTGATGAAAGACAAAAGGAAGATACCCACATCTTCCTTCGGTTTCTATTAAAATAATTTTTGTGGATAAACACCGACAGCTGTTAATTTTTGAATACTTTCAATAACTGTTTGTTTATCTTCTTTATATGTAACTCCAAACCAATTATCTAACGATTTTAACACAGTCACTTCAACCTGATTTTCTTTTAATAGTGAACCTATAATAGTTGGTAATAGATACTCATCTTTAAAATTATCATTCTCTAATTGAGATAAAAACAATTTGAACTTAGAATCTAAAATATCAAATATTTCTGGTTGTAGAGCCCACATATTCATTGATACCGGTACCTCGAGATCAAGTTCAATAATTCGATTTTCTTTTTTAACAAATGCACAATTATCACCTTTTTCAATATTATGTGTCTCAACAATATCACAAAGATGATTATTTTGATCAACCGTGCACACCCCACGTGTTACACCGCCATTATCACTCAAAGTATTTTTAAGTACAAAACTAACCATCGCAATCTGTTGTTTAGCCGTATTATCATGATTTTCATTTAAGTATTTATAAGCTTCTTCGTATGCCTGTTTACCATAATAGTCATCAGCATTAATAACTAAAAATGGTTCATTAATTACATCCTTGCAACATAAAATTGCCTGCCCTGTTCCCCATGGTTTTGTTCTTTGTTTAAATGTTTCTTGGTATTCGTCAGGAATATTATCTAGTTCTTGAAAAACATATTCAACATCAATAATTTGTTTGATTCGTGATCCAATCACAGCATCAAATTCTGCTTCTAAATCCTTACGAATAACGAAAACTACTTTATTAAAACCTGCCTTTTTAGCATCATAAATGGAATAATCCATGATTATTTCACCATTTGGTCCTACTGGTGCCAATTGTTTAATGCCACCTCCAAAACGACTACCAATTCCGGCCGCCATAATAACCAATGTAATATTCTTCATAAAGTCCCTCATTTCTAAATATTCTTCATTAATTATACACTATCTTTAACTATTTTAATAGTTATTGTAATAAGCAAATCGCAGCAAACAAATTAAAGTAGTATTAATATCAATATTTTGTTAGAATGAATATCATGGAGGGGGATTATGCAGACTTATCTATTATCAAGAAAATATTTTAAATTAGCATTTATTATTTATGCTTTTATCAATACACTTGCCCTAGGTTACCTAGGTTTCAATCTTAATATTTTGTTATTTATCATGATTGGATGGGGAGGACTTATCATTGGATGGGACTTTTATCAAAAACAAATTAATTACCATGATATTAAATTTATTTTAATTATTACCTATGGCCTAATTTTGTTCCTTGCAACAGCGATCAATCCATATAGTAATTTAAAATCATATTTAATTGCACTTTTACAGCTAATGATCTTTTTTTTAATCTACGGGAATCAAAAAAGTTTTTCATCAAACAATATCTACGATGAATTAAAAAGTATTATTCCTCTGACCAACCTATTAACCGGTCTAGCTGGAATCTGTTCTTTAATAATGTATTTATTTAAATTCTCGAAAATTCAAAATGGATGGCCAATTGGATTAGTAGTAAATCGATTATTTGGTGTATATTTTAATTGTAATCCTGCAGCCTTTTTGAGTGCAATTACTATTTTATTAGCACTTTATGCATTAAAAAACGAATATACACATCCACGATTATATAAACTAAATATCATTGTCAAACTATTATATACTTATTTTTTTAAAGATTGTTATTATTCAAAGTTAAAGAAATATCTATTTTCTTTAGGTCTTTCTATCATTATTTTCATTACTAGTATCATCACCGCTAACGGTCTATCATATTTAAGTGGTAATCATCACGAAACAAGCAGCCGTTTTCAAATTAATAAAGTAATTGAATCAATTGAATTGTTTTTTCAAGGAGATTTTCAGCCAAGTTTAGATCAAATTAATCAGATCAGCAGTGGACGTATTGAATTATTTAATACTTCAATTGAAATTTGGCAAACCAACCCTATTTTAGGAATTGGTGCCGGTAATTTTCAAACTATTGGTAGGCACCTGACCAACAGTAATGTTGTCAAACAAATCCAGGTTGTTCATAGTCATAATGTCTTTTTGGAAACTCTTGTAACAACTGGAATCGCTGGAGCGAGTCTATTTATTATATTTTTTATTGCTTCATTTAAATCTATTCTAAAATTATTTAAAGTAAAACAGCAAAGTTCCAATTATCTAAAGATAATGATTTTTACATTAATTGTTGTTAGTGAATTTATTGGCGGAATGTTTGACTATGGCGTTTTTTATGTTTATTCTTTATCAGCAACTCTTTGTTGGTTATTTCTTGGTTATCTACATGATTATCATTAAAAAAGCTTATTCAAAATAAGGGTGAACCCTCTCTTAAAAGCTGAGTTGAATTCAATTCAGCTTTTTTGTAAAGAAAAAAGACGCCAAAGCGTCCAATTATTTTCTTAAACCTAAACTTTCACATAAAGAAGAATATCTTTCAATATCTTTATTTTTTAAATATTTTAATAAATCTCTTCTTCTACCAACTTTTTTTAATAATCCTCTATTTGAATGATTATCTTTTGGATGTTGTTTGAAATGTCCATTTAATTTGTTGATATCTGCTGTTAATACTGCGATTTGTACTTCTGGAGATCCTGTATCTCCTTCTTTAGTAGCATATTTTTGCATAATAGCTGTTTTTTCTGCTTTAGTTAACATTCTAATTATCCTCCTGTTGTTTAACTTAGCTAACTCCAAGCTATACGTCGAGTACTCGTATATCCTAGACGTTGCCGCGAATAATATTCTATCAAATATCTTCTTAAAGTCAAGTTAAATCACTAAATATTTAAATAAACTTATTTCTTTTTATAATTCCCCGATTGATAACTGCTAAGATTGTAAACTCTTTATCTATGACAACAATATCACCCTGATAACCAATTTCTATCTTCCCCTGCTTTAATCCATATAATTTAGCTGGATTAACTGCCGCCATTAGTACGGCATCATCGATTGAACAGTCACAATAACGCATCATATTAGCACAAGCTTCATTTAACCCTAATGTGCTTCCTGCAATTCTACCAGTTTCTTTGACTGTAGCATGTCCCCCGACAATTACAATATCTTTACCAGAAAAATGATATTGCCCATCTGGCAATCCCTTACAGGGATTAGCATCAGTAATCAAAATAATTCGCTCTTTTCCAATTGCTTTGTATGTCGCACGAATAACATCTTCATCAATATGAAAGCCATCCACGATAAGCTCACACATTAAATCTGATAAAATTGCACCAGTTACAACTCCAGGGTCACGGTGCAAATGCTGTGACATTGCGTTATAAAGATGAGTAATTCCTTTTGCACCGTATGCTTGTGCCTTTTTTACCTCTTTAGCACTTGCACTTGAATGCCCCACATTCATCACATAGCCATGGTTACTTGCATAATTGATTAATTCTAAAGCATTAGGCAGCTCGGGGGCAATTGTCATTGCATTCACTTTTCTGCAAGTTGAAATATACTGATTAAATTCATCAAAATTTACTAAACGTAAATGTTCTTCTTTCATTACACCTTTATTCTTAATATTTAAATACGGTCCTTCAAGATGAACACCAATTAAATTATCTGGGGTATTTCCTTCATACATTTGTAAAAGATTCAATGTGTCGTGATGGCTTTCACAAACAATACTAGCGTTAAAACCAGTAACTCCCTCATCTAATAAGCTATCACTGATTATTTCTAACTCCTGCTTTGATGAATACTTATTAAAATCATATCCCATCGCCCCATGTGTATGGGTATCCAAAAGACCAGGAATAATATAATTATTTTGAACATCAACAACACTATCAGCTTCTAATCCTTCATAATCTTTATAAATACCTGTAATCTTTCCACCTTCAATCATCACCGCACCGTTATTAAGCCGTTTAATTCCATCAAGAATCACAATTCCATTTTTAATTAATGTTTTCATATCATGTCCCCTTTTTCCGTATAAATACATATGTTTCCACATCTGATAATGCTTCACAATATTGATAACCTAAATAATTAAATTGTTTTACTGCCTCAAATGAATCAATTCGATTTTCAATTAAATAACGAACCATTTGTCCTCTTGCCATCTTTACATAAACACCTATTTCCCTATACCCTTCATCACTCTCCTCTTTAAAGTGGCATTTAACATATTTTATGCTAGATGTTAAATATTTTTTTATGATTTTAGTATATTGTTTTGCCCCAAGATCTAGTATTTGATTATCATCTTTTGTCAATTCATCATAAATTCGACTGTTCCAAAACTCATATAAACTTTTAAATTTTTCTGTCTTTACTTTATTATTTAATTCTAAACGATATGGCACAACACCATCGAACGGTCTTAAAATACCATAAAATCCAGATAAGATGCGTAAATGTTGTTTTGTATATTCATAATCATCATCAGTTAAAACATGAGCTGCCGTATTAGTATATTGAATTCCTTCATAAGCTAGCAGTGCTGGAACTGTGTCCTTTTTTAGATCCATCATCTGATAATTCAAGTATGCAATTTGAGCAATTTGATCATTGCAACCTAACATCTTTTTTACTTCATCGACTTTTAGTGTCTTAAGAATTCCTAGCAGTTCCTCCGTTTGTGGCAAAAAAACAGGTAAACTTTCTACGTCTATATAATCAATATTATCGTTCATCCGTTTAGCTGGAGTAATTACAATTTTCATTTAATTTCCTTATTATAACTATCTTTAAGATAGTAGCGTCTTTTTCCCTTTGTCTTATTTTTATACTCAATTGCAGCTTTTGGACAAATACTGATACATGCCATACACTGTGTACAATGTTTATCCCAAATAGGTCTAGAATCAACTAGACTAATGTTCTTTAATGGACAAGCATGGATACATTGACCACAACCAATACAAGTATCTTCAACATGAAATCCTTTAGCCCTAACAAACATTGGATAAAAAAGCCTATTGACTATGCCACTATTAAATCGTCCTATAAACGTAGGTTTAGTTTCTAAAAAATATTTTCCTGCTTTGATTTCAGCTGCTAGTAAAAGTGCAGTTTCTACACCATGTGAAATAATCACTTCTGGATTTTCTGGTGCCTTAAACATAGTAATAAAATTTTCTGGCATAACAATCTCTCCGACTCCCATTAAAATCATATTTTTTTCATTACATAAACGGTTAATATATTTAGCAGCATTTCCAATATCTCCACCACATGTCATTATAAAATAAATTTTAGTTCCCGAAACAAAATGATTAGTCCGAATAAATTGCTCCACTACCCGAGGAATACGCCACGCATATGTAGGGCAAACAATAATATACTGCTGCTCTAATGAAACAATTAAATTATTTTTTAAACATTCATTGATAGAAACTAATTTATCTTCAATCACTGAATTAATTACCTCTGCAATATATCGGCTATTTCCAGTCCCGCTAAAATACAAAATCATTAAGCAATCTTCCTTTCATAAATATTTTCATATCTTCCCGAGCACGTTTTTCCACAATCAATTATTTTAAATCCAAATTTTTCATATAAACCAAATTCACTACTATGTATATATATTTTTTTAAAACCCATTTTTCTTGCACATACAATAATTTCTTTAATCATCACTTCACTTAAACGTTGACCACGGTAATTCGGATTCACATAGATATAGCCAATAAAAGGCTGATAGCCACTATTATCTATACTATCACTTTCAACAAAAGTCGAAAAACCAACAATTTTATTATCATACCAAATCCCAACTACACACTGCCATTTAGTAAAATACCCTGTCTTCATTTTATTAGCCAAAGATTTACCAGCACGCCAAGAACAATTTTGAACATAGTCAATCATTGTATCCCAATATTCATCCGTACTTTTTAAAAATTTAATTTCTATCATTAAATCCCTCCCATCAAAAAAAGAAGATCTTATCAATCCTCTTTATTATAACATCATATAGATTGCTTGGGAAACACCGTCTTCTTCACATGCTCCAACTACCTGATAAGCCATTGCTTTAATTGTCTCATTAGCATTACCTGGCGCAAAAGAATACTTAAACCGCTCAAATAATGTAATATCATTGAGACCGTCACCTAAAACCATTACTTCATCTTTTGAATAACCTAATTCTTCAATAACATTTTCCAAAATCAATCCTTTTTGAGCTGCCTTATCGGTAACTTCAATATTATCATCAAATGATGATAAATAAGCTATCCCCTCAATTTCCTGAAGTTTTTCTTTAGCTTTTTCAATTAATGATACATCATTATTAAATGCTTCAACCTTAATAATATCAATTGAAGAATTAATAAAATCATCTAAGTCACCTATTTTTTTTAACTTCATACACGCCATATCTTGATTACAGCCATCATCTAAGTAGTCCTCTCGTTTGCGCTTGAACTGAACAACACAGCGATCAATAAAAGCATCACGAACAACATTTGGCTCAGCTGTTGAATAAAAACCATTCGCAGTAAAAATCATATAATGAATCTTTAGTTCATCAAATATTTGTAAAACTTGTTTAAAACATTTTTTAGGAAAATATGCACTTGATAAAATTTCTCCATTTTCATTACAAAATTGTGCTCCATTTCCTAAAATGCTAAAACATTTTAAATCATGTGCCTCTAATATCCCCTTAAGGCTTGAATAATCACGCCCGGTAGCAATTGCAAATTGCACTCCTTTACTTTGAGCATACCTAATTGCTTCAATATTTCCCTTTGAAATTGATGAATCATGCGCCAATAGTGTTCCATCCATATCTGATACAATTAATTTTATCATTTTTCATACCTCATACCTTTAATAAAGTTTATAGTTCTATTGTATCTAATCTTTTGAAACATTAAAGATATTTTCTCAATTAGAAATCTTTATCTAAAAAACCGTTAAAATTATCTTAACGGTCATGTTTTAATTTCTATTTTAAAGTATTAAAAACAATTCGGTTACGACCTTCTTTTTTCCCTCGATAAAGATTATCATCAATTAAATTGATCAATTCATCAAGATCATTGTATTCATTAGAATCCGCTAAGCCAAATGTCATTGTAATCTTAACTTTGTCATCTTTCCAATAAATACTCTCTTGATCAATCTGTTCTTGTAAGATTTCTAAATGCTTAAAAGCCTGATACCGATCCATATCTTCATAGATCAAGACAAATTCTTCACCACCCCATCTAAATACAAATCCCAGGTGTTCCATATGGGTCGAAATAACTTTAGCAAGTTGACGTAAAGTTTCGTCACCTGCTTGATGACCATATGTATCATTAACATATTTAAAAAAATCAACATCTCCCATTGCCACTGCAAAAGAAGTGTTCTTTTGTTTTACACGCTGAATTAAACTCGCTAAAACCACATCACAACTATGGCGATTATGTAATCCCGTTAACGGATCTTTTCCAACTAAATCACTAAGAGACTCTTTCATCATAACCGCAAAACGCCCCATATCACCAATTTCATCATGACGCTGTAATACGTATGGATCTATTTCAGTCGTCAAATCTCCATTTGCTACTGCTCCTAAAAAATGTTTTGTTGTATTTAAAGCAAAAATCGTTTTTTTACTATAATAATAAGATACAATAATTGCAATTATCATATATGATTCATAACATCAGCACGTGGACGCCCCATAAAAAGCATTCCAACGACGTGCTGATCAGTATTTTTTACGGGCATGTAAAAACCAAAATAACTACTATCATTAATTACAACAGAATCTGAAAAAAATTCTTTATCATTATTTAAAACTGTTTCGATAACTTCATCTGGTGCAATCGTATCAACAACTCTTTTGCCATCTTCTTGACGAATTGTTGTTAGTATGCGTTTATCTTGATAAAACAAAGTTGCATCGACCCCGGTATTATTTTTAATTAAATCCACCAAATTAAAATCATTTTGAATATCTTCTGTTCCCTTATATAAATGGTTATTATTTAAGTAATAATCACCTGGATATTGCATGTCAAAGTCTTGATATGATACTCTAGCCAAATCTTCAAGATTATTAGCAACTTCGCCCTTTAAGGCAGTATAAATTAAACTTGAGGTTATAAAGATTACAAACATTCCTAAAATCAGTATCGGTATTACAGCTAACGACATTACATTTATCGCAAATTTTCTCTTTTTTCGTTTCATTTTCTTATCCCTATAAATGATTATTTCTGTTTGGTTTGTTGGTATCTTTAATAATTGTATCACACAAGCCATATTAGGTAAAATCAAAAATAAAAGCATGGTTTCAACCATGCTTAGCTATAACCTTAATTTAATATATTTTATCTGCAATCGCAATCACTAAAAAATATTTTATTTCCATAAATAATCTAGATATATTTGATTTTCTAACTGCCAGGATGCTTCATTATGCTGACCTTTTTCCACAACATTTATATAACTAGATGCATTACTTTCAATCAGTCTATCATTAAAATATAAGATATTATTCAACATCCATTGAATCCCATTTTTCCCTTTGACCTCATCAGTTCCAAAACTAAAGTATACCCGCGTATCTTCCATGATTTTAGCTTGAGTATATTCATTTTTCAATTCTTCCATACACATTGAAATCGATGGCGATATACAAGCTGCTTTTGAAAAATACTTATTGTAATAAATAACAGTATAAAACGCCATTAATCCCCCCATTGAACTTCCAGCAATGCCTGTGCATTCACGAAACGGATAAGTGCGATACTTTTGATCGACGAGAATCTTTAATTCGTTAACAACCCAATCCATCAATATCTTTCCTTGTCCATTGAGATGACCAAAATATTTACTTTCTATTTGATAGGGACAATATTCACTTAAGCGTTTTTGTCCTTCATGATTACATTCAATTCCTACAATAATCAACTTTTTATCATAGGTATCAAGAAATTCCTTTAGTCCCCACGATTTTCCATAAGTAGCATCATGGTCATAAAATAAATTATGTCCATCAAACATATACATCACTGGATATTGTTCATCACTATCATAATAATCTTCTGGTAAATATACATGGATTGTTCGCTCTAATCCAAGTGGTGTGATTACTATATCAAACTTTTCAACCATAATGTTTCCTCACGCAATAGCTTTAATAACCAAAAATTGCTACTGCTGCTTTCATTTTTTCAATAATCTTAACATTGAATGGGCAATTTTTTATACATACCCCACATTCAATACATTCACTTGCATGATGAGCTAAAACTTCATAATGTTCTCTAACTGTTTCTGGTACTTCCCCTTGAGCAACACATAAATCTGCAAATTTATTTACATCAGCTATATTAATGCCTTTGACACATGGAGCACAATGTCCGCAATATACACAATTTCCTTCAAATGAATGTTTTGGTATATTAGCTAAAACATTAGCAAAATCTTTTTCTACCATACTTGCATCTTCATAAGCTAATGCCTCCATCATCTCTTTAATACTATGACTTCCTGCCATGATCGAAGCTACTCCCGGTCGCGTTAAACAATAATGAATACACTGTAACGGTGTCATTTTAACCTTAAACGGCGATAACTTTTCATCTAATAAATCTCCCCCTCCAAATGCTTTCATCACAGTTAATGCAACTCCTTTAGTTTGGCACAATTCATACAATTCTTGACGGACTGGATCAATATTAAAAAGCGGTTCCGCATACCTTTCATCATCCCACAAATCATCAACATTTTCAGATGGAGGCAACATATCATAACAAGGATTAATTGAAAACAGTATTACATCAACTAATCCTGTCTTAACAGCTTCAATTGCAATAAGTGGATTATGAGAACTAATTCCAATATGTTTAATAATTCCACGTTTTTTTAAATCCTTTACATACTCAATTACTTCACCATTAAAAACTTCTTCGAAATCTTTTTTAGCATCAATGTAATGGATCATTCCAATATCAATATAGTCAGTCTGCAGTCTTGCCAGCAAATCTTCAAACCCAGCTTTTACTTCATCCATTTTACGAGTTCTCAAATACTGTTCATTTTTCCAAAAAGTACATATATGCCCTTCAATGATCCACTTTTCACGGTTACCAGCTATCGCTTTACCAAAAGCACTCCGCCCATGTGGGTTTGATGAAAAAAAATCTATAAAATTTATTCCCATTTTTGAAGCCTGAGCAACAAATTTCTTAACTTGATCAGTATCCATTTTCATAAATCCTTCACAGCCTAAACCTATTTCACTAACTATTAAACCTGTTCTTCCTAATTCCCGATATTTCACTTTTACCACCTCAAAATACATTGTACTACCTAAAGTGAACTTTAGGTCAACCATTATTT
>OJVV01000319.1_pt1 | contig 14018 bp, 18 predicted proteins | sample 1600271 | NCBI WGS metagenome assembly OJVV01 (sample SAMN04436850, study PRJEB24849) | human gut metagenome | biome: human gut; feature: NICU; material: stool | host: Homo sapiens | place: USA: Saint Louis, MO | collected 2011-10-07
CCTTTTTTATCTCTAAATTTTAAAGGGGTAACTTTATATTAAAAAATCCTTTCACGATATGATGTTTTTGCAGAAACAACCATATATGAAAGGAGAGTATCAACTCATGGTTATGATACTGTAAATTATCATCACTATTACATGTTGATTTGTGTATCTTATACTGTTTGACCTATCTTTGAATATTATCAGATCAACAAGCTCTGAATCATCACATTTTTTCTTTTTGCTTTGACTGCTTTGTTTGTAATACAGTGATGATCTTGGTATGTCTAATAACCGATACATAGCGCTGACAGGATATTTATCTACATTGGTGATGATAATATTTATTTTCGTCCCATGATCAAAGTTGCCTGCTTTAAAATATCATTTTCCATTTTCAGTAGCTGATTTTCTTTACGAAGTCTGATCAGTTTTTTTCTTCATCACTACGATTATCCTCAATATGAAATGAACCAGTATTATTGAATTTTTTGATTCATGAAGATAAAACAGAAGTAGTGAGTTCATATTCACGAACAAGCTCAGTTCTTGGTTTACCGCTGTTGTATAATTCGACCATTTTTTGTTTAAATTCATCAGTATAGTTTCTTCTGTCTCTTGCCATTTCAGGTTACCTCATTTCTTGTTTTTTTATTGTAACAATTCTCTTAAAAACTGTCCAATTTAGTGTAACCTATCCAACCCTATCTCTTATATATAAAGAATTTACAGAGGATATGATAAGAAGCTATTCAAAAAAAGGCCACCCGTGGGATAATGCATGTATAGAAGCATTTCATGCATTAATAAAACGTGAGTGGCTAAACAGATTTAAAATCCGGAATTATGAGAAGACATATAAACTAATATTTGAATATTTGGAAGAATTTTACAACACAATGAGAATACATTCGCATTGTGAATATATGTTGCCGGACCAATTTGAGAAAAAATATAAAATGTTAGACGAGACAAACTAAATCATTGTATTTAAATTGTCCGAAATCTTGACATAGTACCAGTGCTTCATACACTGTACAATACCTAATCAGCGAAAAAATCTAATTACTATTTTCCGCTATAAAGTTCATCAATTATTCATCACTTAAGTAGGTAGTAATTATCTTTTTATAGATGTCAATTTGTTCTAAATAATTACTAATTTCCACATATTCATTGATTTGGTGAGGAACTGTAGTAACACCAGGTCCAAAAACCACTATATCAAATTGTTTCTGTGACTTTATAAACTCTGCAGCATCTGTAGTAGCAGGGCCTCCTAAAACTGGCAATGGTGTATCAAACTGTTTTTGAATAGCTTGAATCAATGTGGAGTTTTTGTTGGCTTCAACGGGAATTTTGTTGTAATCAATAGTTAACTCCAATGGAAATAAATTATCTTGATTTAATTGTGCAACTGTTTCCTTTAATAGAGCAATCACTTTACCATTATCAAATTCTGGTATAGTCCGTATATTTCCTTGTGCAATAGCCTTATTTGGAATACTATTTATTTGGGTTCCACCGTGAATAATTGTGACATTATGTATTGTTTTTCCCAATTCTTCATTGATATAATCGTTTGATACCTTGTCCATTTTTTGATTGAATACCATAATGCAATCATTTAAACGTCTAATAGCATTATATCCCTCCTGTGGCATTGAACTATGTGCTTCTTTACCATTAGACACTACCGTATAATTAATAGATCCTTTATGAGCATAGCCTAAAACATATCCAGTAGGTTCCCCAATAATAAGTGCATCCAAATCATCTGTATAACCTTCTTTTGTCAATTGTTCAGCTCCTAGTTCTCCAACCTCTTCCCCAACAGTCGCCAACAATTTGATTGTCCCATTAAATGGACATCCTTCTTCTTTTAATTCAATCATAGCAATGACCATCGCCATTAATCCGGCCTTCATATCTGTCGATCCGCGTCCATAGAGACGATTACCTTCAATATGCGCCTCAAAAGGTGGATAATTCCACATACTTTCATTTCCAGCAGACACAACATCCATATGCCCAGAAAGCCCTAAGACTTTGCCGTGCCCTGTAGAAATAGTTACAACCAAGTTATCTCGTCCTGGACAATAAGGCACTCTTTCACTTTCAATACTGTAATCTATAAATAGTTTAGAAAGATAGGATGCTACTTCTGCTTCTTTCCCGTTTACTGATGGAATTCGAATAACATCTTGTAATACTTGAATTTTTTTTTGATCATTCATATCTTATACCTCCAATATCATTATAATCTGCTACTATTAGTTTAGCTCAGAATTTAGAATAATAAACTAGTATAAATGAAAAACGATTAGAAAGATGCATAATCTAACATCATTATTCAAATCTTTTATTTCATTTTTATAATTAATGAGTTCTTTTAACCAATTACTGTAACTTCATACACTAATTTTAATAAAAAAGTAATGATTTAACATTTTTTAATTTGGATTATATTAGCTAACTCGTCATCATCAAATTTTATACAAAATTCTTTTTCAAACAGTTGTAAATTTTCTTTCAAATCATTATATAAAGGCTTGTTTCATTTCTTATTGATTTATTCTCTTTTTGTAATCGATAGATTGAACATGTAATATGCATAAATAACCCAACTTCCTGATCAGATGATAAGCCATGTAATACTTTCTTTATTCTAAGAATAATCTTTGGCAAAATTTTCTTTAATAACTGAAGGGCAAAACCTTCCAACTGCTCTTCCAAGTAAGCATATATCGCATCATAATTTACTGACATGACAGATTCTAAAGTTTCTAAAGATAACAAAATATCTAGTTTATCTGATGAAATATCAAATAGTTTTGAAATTGGAATGTATGGTATACCATATAATTCTTGATTATAAGTCCCTACCTCACACTAATCCTTTGTTTTTTGTATTTGATTTACTTTTCTTAGCAAGTATTCATGATCAGAAATCGCTAATAGAATTATATCCGTATTTTCTAAATACAAATGTGACTCAATATAATTTTTTATTTGAATAGCCGCACCCTCTCCAGTTATACGCAAACTAATAATTGCTTAAGAATTCTCTTGTTTTTGATACTATTGCTGAATTTCCGAATATATTTGTTGATAAGAATCAATCTCTTCAAAGAATCGTGACAGCCCACTTTTCGAGAACAGTCTAATGCGATAAGGGTAGCTGGGATACAAACAGATTTAATGTTTATTCCAGTTTCAAGACTTATCATCTCTGCCATATGCTTTAATGACCCCATATCATACAACATTAATACTCCTCGTATAATATATTTTGTAAAGATTACTAGTCATCTTTACAAGTTTATTTCAATATTGGATTTTCCTAAGTTATAATAGAGTTACTAGTGACTCTATTATTGGAAATTATTCTAATTCTCCTCTCTCTTGCCAACTGTCAATTATGCGGGTATTGCAGCATGTTAATATATTCCTTACCTAGGTGGCAACAAAAAGCATGGTATTTACTTTCATTGTACCTTGGTCTTTTTGTTAATAATGTGCTAGATTGTTGAGTATTTATAATTGTTTTTGCTTGCGTACTCGCAGTGCTTATACGTTGCTCTTTATTTAGAATATCAGAGCACTTTAATACATGCAACAGGCTTTTATATTCCTTAAGATTGTTTTCAGCACTGATTTTCATTTTATCTTTTAACGACGCTGCTATGGTTTGTTGCTCCTTTAATTATTCTTTTTCATAAAAAGATAAATCATTACCAAAAATGATCCATAAATTTTATATATAATTTCTGATTATTCTGATAAACTCTATGCTTTAAAGTAATTTGAAACATGAAAAAACACTATTTTACCAAAATCGAATGAGCCTTGATATGATGATAATAGATAAGGGAGATTCCACAATAAAAACTGTGCATCTCCCCTGCTTCATTCATACTGACATCTTATTTATAAGACTCTTTTGCGTCTTTTTTTGGTTTCATAGACCAAAACACTACATTCATTACAATGACAATCAGTAACACAACTGCCATAGCCACCCAAAAGCCGATATTAAGACCAAGCCATTCGGTAGTTCCGAAAAGGGTCATCCAAAGTTCTTTCCAGTTCATCATTGCACCTCCTTAAAGCAGTTCGCCGAAATGACGGACATAGGCTTTTTTCAAACTTGTTGCCAAAGTCATGTACAGCAGAATACATGGAATCAGATAAGCAAAGTATGCTGCAGGCAATGCAACAAATCCAAGCATAGTTCCAAACACAGTAAACGGAATAATGGTCAGAACCGTAATTCCTGTCATTGTTAGCAAAGTCACCGGAGCTGATGCACGACTCTGAACAAAAGGCAGCTTTGGAGTACGAATCATGTGAATGACTAATGTCTGGCTCCACATAGATTCCACGAACCCCCCTGCTTGGAACATCCCGATATACTGTGCCTGAAGCATTGCCAGTTCTGCACCGCTGAAATGAGCAGGCAAATCATTAAATAATACACCATTCGATACGAACAATGGACAAAATACAAAGTACATAAAAATATAGGTTGTAAAATCAAAGATAGAACTGGTTGGTCCAATCCAGATCATAAAACTCCCAACACTCGAAGCGTCCCATTTGCGTGGTTTGGCAATAAACTCCTCATCCACATTATCCCAAGGGATTGCGGTACAGGATAAATCATAAATTAAGTTTAAAAATATAAGATGAACACTCATCATTGGTAAGAAGGGTAACAAAGCAGATGCGGCAAGCACTGAGAACATATTGCCAAAGTTGGATGAAGCAGTCATTTTAATGTACTTGATCATGTTGGCATATGTCTTTCGTCCCTCAATAATACCCTGTTCCAAAACCATTAGATCTTTTTCCAATAGAATAATGTCAGCAGATTCTTTTGCCACGTCCACGGCGGTATCCACCGAAATACCAATATCGGCGGCTTTCATAGCTGCAGCATCATTAATACCGTCACCCATGAAACCGACAGTATGACCATTTTCACGGAGAACAGAAACCACACGGGCTTTCTGTTCGGGGGTAAGCTTTGCAAATACATCTGTGGACTCTGCCACTCTTGCAAGCTCTGCATCGCCCATTTGTTCCAAATCAGAACCGAGAAGCATATTGCGAACCTCTAATCCCACCTGCTTGCAGATAGTTCGAGTCACTTTGTCATTGTCACCAGTCAAAATTTTAGTGTTAACACCATGGTCTTTTAGAGCTTTAATAGCATCCGCAGTAGATTCTTTTGGAGGATCAAGGAATGCCAGATATCCAATTAACACCATCTCACACTCATCTTTAACACCAAATGCGCCAACTGGGGACGGATTACTCTTCTGTGCAATAGCTAGTACACGAAATCCCTTATCATTAAGATCATCCACTGTTTCCAAAATTCTATAACGAACTTCATCGGTCAGAGGCTGCACTCCCCCATCACACTCTGCAAACGCACAAATAGAGAGCATTTCTTCCACAGCACCTTTTGTTACCATCTGGGTCTTACCCTTTTTATCCTGTACGACTGTAGTCAGACGACGACGTGTGAAGTCAAAAGGAATCTCATCTACTTTTACATAGTTTTCGGACAGGTCAATGAGACGCGAATCTGCAGCTTCCTCTTCCTCCGTCTTATTGATAATTGCTAAATCCATCAAATTTTTATAGCCAGTCTGGAAGTAACTATTTAGATAAGCATGACGCAGTACTCGCGTATCGTCCTCACCACTTACATTCAGGTGGTATTCCAGTACAACCTTATCCTGGGTCAACGTGCCAGTCTTGTCAGTACAGAGAATATCAATAGCACCGAAGTTCTGAATAGAATTGAGATTTTTAACGATTGTCTGCTTCTTGCTCATAGAAACAGCACCTTTCGCAAGGCAGGTTGTTACAATCATCGGCAGCATTTCCGGTGTCAAACCAACAGCAATTGAAACGCCGAATAAGAAGGCCTCCAACCAATCACCCTTGGTGATACCATTGACAAAGAACACCAGCGGAACCATAATGAGCATAAAACGAATCAATACCCAGGAAACGGCGTTGACACCCTTAGTAAAGCTCGTTTCAACCGCTTCTCCAGCAACTGCGGACGCCATAGAGCCAAACAGAGTATGATCGCCAACACAAACAACTACAGCTGTTCCGCTACCAGAAATTACATTACTCCCCATAAAAGCAATATTTGTGTAATCAGTCACGCTTTCTTTCTGGGAACTTACATTGAATGTTTTTTCAATAGGTTCACTCTCACCAGTGAGACTTGCTTGACTGACAAACAAATCCTTCGCATCCAAAATACGAACATCCGCCGGAATCATGTCTCCAGCAGAAAGATGTACAATATCTCCCACCACCAAATCATCCATAGAAAGTTCTTTTTTTTCGTAGTTCCTACGGGTAACTGTACAAGTGGTCGTAATCATGGCTAACAATTTCTCTGCTGCATTTCCGCTTCTGGATTCCTGCACAAACCGAAGCGTACCGGAAATGAGTACCATCGTTAAAATGATAGCTACCGTAAGGCAGTCAAAATCCTCCGGTACACTGCCAAATAGAGAAAAATACGGAAAAATCATATCCGTAATTGTGGATACTAAAGCCAGGCAAAATAAAATGGCGGTAAATGGATTAATAAATGCGCCAACCAGCCGTTTTGCCAGAGATTTCTTTTTTTTCATGAGTGACTTTATTGGTACCATATTTAGCACGGCTTACACGTACTTCATCTGTTTCTAAGCCACGAAGTGTGGTATGGAGTTTTTTTAAACTTCTTTAATAGGATTGGTTGCCGCAAATTGAATGCGGCGGTTCTGTTCATCACGAATAACTGCTTTTTCTACAGTCTGACGAACAGCCATATGATTTTCTTTTTTCTTCATAAGTCTTACCTCCTTGAATTTTCATAGGGGCAAGGGATATTATATGAGCAACATGGCATCTCCAAGTTCCCATATAATATTCTCTGCCTTCGTGGACTGACATCAGAGTCCATATCTTTCACCTCACAATCTTAAAAAATATCTATGTGAAACCGCAATGCGGATTATTGGTTGCGATAACGGACACTTTTTTCGATATACCAGACATCAAAGCCGGCAACAATCAGCCATGCGATTATTGCAAATACAAACCAGTGGTTTGAAAATTCCGGCAAAAATCCTTTCATTAAGAATATAACTCCATTTAACGCAATTATTTCTCCAACATTACGACAAAGCGGGACAATATTAATTTTATCTTTCTCTTCCTGCGGCATATTTTTCCACAGAGAAAGATGACGATACCCTTTTCCAAAAGCCAACCAAAAGCCTGCAAGAGTAAATAAAATCCCAAAAAAGATACATGTAAAATCCACTGTTTGTTCCTCCTTTCAATACTTGAACCTGTTTCTTAGTTTCCTCAGTTTCAGAAGTTTAATGAGGAGCACAATCATAGTGACAGCAAAAATAAGCCAAATCACAACACTCACCTGATACCATATCTGAAAGATTACCATTCTTTGTTCAGAGAAATTCCAACCCAAATAGCTACATAGGATTGTAAATATGGGGTAGAATGCAAAAAGAATTGCCCGTTTCAAATCTTTGATTTTTCTCCTCACTCACAACACCTCCCAACCAGCACTAATCACTTCCGGAATTACCAATGCTTGCCCAACGATTCCTTCTAAAACATTGTTTTTAGATTTTCCGACAGAACAGTATTCTGCGACAATCTCCACCTTATCACCCACCACATCACCGCTTTCCAGATTGTTCAAAAAGAGCGTCTTACAGGAATTGCTGTTAATCAGCAATAAGCGTATATCCTGCTCTGCCTTTTCCTGACATGTAACCGAAATACGATACTGCTTTTCAGATTCATCACTGGCAGTAATTGGGTGAAGCTTTCTTGCAAGGGGACGTAGAATCAGGTTGGAACCAATTAAAATAGCAGTAGCGGTGATTGCCATTGCATACATTCCAGTACTTGCAAGAATTCCAATGGCTGAAGTACACCATAAGGTGGCAGCGGTATTCATTCCGCGTACTGTCCCTCTATCCTTGAAGATAACACCACTGCATAAAAAACCAACACCAGATATAATACTGCTTCCGACACGGAATACCTGATCCGAACCGTAGAGCATAGGAAACAAGGTAAAGAAACTTGTGCCCATGCAGATCAACACATTGATACGAATACCTGCAGGATGACCAGTCAATTGTCGTTCTAATCCAATCAGAAATCCATGTGTTAAGGAGAGGACAATTCTCAAAATAAAATCTGTGTAAAACATAGGAAACACCTCCCTTTAACAACGAACATTATATAAAAAATCCAGATAGAATCCTATGGCTGAAGTCTTGCGATTTTCTTGCGATTTGGTAAGAAAATAGACGGACTAAAACCGAAAATGGTCTTAGTCCGTCTTTATAATATCTGATCATTAAATTTGTATCCAATACCCCAAATGGTCAAAATGTATGTGGGAGAATCCGGGGCAGGTTCAATCTTTTTTCGCAACTTCCGGATAAAAGCCATAATGTTGCTATTATCCAGATGATAATCTTCCTCCCATACGGCACGATAAATCTGTTCCTTTGTAAAAACTTCACCTCTGTTCTGAACAAGAAAGTACAAAATATCAAATTCCTTTGGAGTCAGGTTGACTTCAGAACCTTTTATAAGTACTTTTCTGCCTCTTGGATAAATTTCCAGATCCCCAGCCTGAATTCTGTCTGACAGAGTAACCACTGGCAAATTGGTTTCTTCTGGTGCTCCTAACAATAACGAAGATATCTCTCCACGAATCATCTCCTGAATACCTGAAAGTAAATCCTTCGCACAATTACTGTCTGGCGGATCTCTTTGCAGTTTTTCTAAAAGCCAGATTTCAAGAGCCGAATCCATCGGAATATAACTAATATTCTTTTTCATCATGAATGCCACCTCTTAAATTAACTCTTGATATTTTTTCTTATAAAAATATTTTGCTACTGAATTCAACAGCATATAGAGAGATACCACCAGCAATAAAAATACGAAATACCAAAGGGGTAATTTCGTCAGTCCGAACAACGACGCACCACCAACAAAGGTAAGGGAAGTAAAAGCAATAATCCCCACTAGAGTAATAAAAATTACTGGTGCAGATGCCCTGCTCTGGAAAAAAGGAATCTTGGAGGTTCGCAGAAAATGTAAAATCAAAACCTGTGTCCACATAGATTCCAAAAACCATCCCGTCTGAAACAGAGCTACATACTGAAGTTGCAGGGAAGGATCGGTAAGCTGCAGATAGGTAGCCCCTCCACACAGCATCGGACATAGGAAATAATACAAAAACAAGAAAGTGGTGATATCAAACAGAGAACTGATCGGTCCGAAAGACAGCATAAACTGTCTCAGTGTTTTGCCAGACCAGTCTCTTGGGGATAGCATTTCTTCCTCATCTACATTGTCCCAAGGAAGTACAATACACAACGTATCATACAGCAGATTCAAAAGCAGAATCTGAATTGAAGTCATAGGCAGGAACGGTAAAAAGGCACTGGCACAAATGATTGAAAAAATATTTCCAAAGTTAGAGCTAGCGGTGATTTTAATATATTTCAGCATATTGGTAAAAGTTTTTCGCCCCTCCATTACACCTTGCTCCAAAACATTCAAGTCCTTTTGTAACAAAACCACATCGGCAGCATCTTTTGCTGCGTCCACTGCCGTATCTACAGAGATTCCCACATTTGCTTCATTCAGTGCTGGAATGTCGTTGACTCCATCACCAAGAAATCCCACGGAATGACCATTATCCTGCATAGCAGAGACAAGACGCACCTTATGTCCCGGAGTAAGCTCTGCAAAAACATGAGTGTGTTCCACAGCCTTTTTAAGTTCACAGTCTGTCATTTCATCCAGTTGAGTACCAGTTAAGATACGCTCTGTAGAAATACCCACCCGGCGGCAAACAGACACAGCAATTGCTGCCTGGTCTCCTGTCAGGATCTTAGGAATCACTTTTAACCTTTTGAGTGCAGTTACAGACTCCTTTGCTGTCTGCTTTGGTGCATCAAAGAAGGATAGATAGCCAACTAGAGTCATGCCCCATTCGTCATCAGGAGTTATTTTCTTTTGCGCTCCTACATTTTTTCGTGCCACCGCAATGACCTTCATTCCGTCCTGTAACATTTCACCTACTACAGAAGATACACTCTGTCTTGCATCCTGCCCCATGGGGAGAAGTTTTCCACGATATTCCACATGGTTGCAGCGTGAAAAGATATGTTCAATATCCCCTTTCATAATAAGCTGACCATTTCCATTGCTATCCTGTACAAGGATGCTGACAAACTTACGAGCATAGTCAAAGGGGATTTCATCAGCTTTTTGATATTTTGTCAGAAGGTTTGCATAATGAGTTTCCCGTCCTGGCATGGTATTACAAGCAAGAATGGCATTATCAATGGTATTACAGACACCAGAATGATAGCAGCTATTCAGATAAGCAAGATCAAGAACCTCTGCATTTTCATTTCCAAAAATATCCATATAATATTCCAGCAAGATGCTTTCATTGGTAAGTGTTCCTGTTTTATCCATACAAAGCACATCCATGCTGCCAAAGCTCTGCATGGCATTAATATCCTTGATAATGGTCTGCTTTTTGCTCATAGCAAGACTTCCTTTGGCAAGGCAGGCTGTAATAACCATAGGAAGCATTTCCGGCATCAGACCTACAGCAACTGACAGGGCGAAAGCAAAGGATTCCATCCATTTTCCATCAGTAATTCCCAGTAATATAAATACAATGGGAACTAATATCGCCATGAAACGGATCATCACCCAGGCGATGGAATCGGCTCCTTTTTTAAAGGAATTTTTATCATCAGAATCCGGTTTGGTAAATCTTCCATACAGGGTATCTTTGCCTACTGCCAATACAATGCCTTCCCCTTTTCCACTGATAACTGTGGTTGCCATAAAAGCTAGGTTTTCAAGCTGAGTCAATGTCTCATGCTCTCCGTAACTGAGTTTTCGGCAGCTCTTTTCAAGGATGGTGCTCTCGCCAGTAATCGCAGCCTGAGAGATAAAGAGATCCGTAATCTTAGTCAATCTGATATCCGCCGGAACACGATCACCTGCGGAGAATAGTACAAGATCCCCTACCACTAATTCTTCGCCGGAAATCTCTATTAACTTTCCATCGCGCCTCACTGTAACGCTTTCATGAACTAGGCGATCAAGCTGAGCAGCAGCGCTCTTTGCTCGCAACTCCTGAATCAGACGAATTACACCACTAATTACGATCATGGAAAAGATGATAATGGCGGTAGTAGCATTTCTCGCAAAATTAGATGCTACAAAAACATCCGTAACAAGAGAAACAATGCCCAGAACAAAAAGAATCACATGAAACGGGTTAATAAATGCCCGTCTCAATCGTTGCATCATCGTATCATTTTTTCGCCCATTGAAGCTGTTCGCTCCGTAATTTTCCCGCATTGAACCGATTTGCTCAATGGATAAACCATCCGGAGATGAGCCAATGTCTCGATAAATTTCTGATGTACTACAGTATGCGTATTTTTTGATACGACTATCAAATATTGTTGCTTTTGACACGAAACGTCCCCTCCTTTATAAGTACAATTAATAATTATTCTAACACAGTGTTCTGAAAATGCTATATTTATATTCTTGCTTTTTCCTTGCAATTTACTTTGATATGGTATTTTTCAGCTAGATCAAATCCGTCTCGTTAGGGTGAGATAAATCCTTATCAAAGTTTTCAACCATTCCTTCTAAATTTGGAGTACAGATGGATGTGGCAAGCATTTTCTCATAGCGCTCTCGCACAGACATAGACATTTCCCTTTGTACAACATAAGACAACACTTGCAATACTAGCTCTGCAATAAACATACTTGTGATATCATTCACTAGATTTCTAGTATCTAAAAGAAAAATCTAACACAATGATTTCCACTTATTTTTTTCTTTACCAAATATCTCCGTTGTTCCATAATCACATTATAATCATATCCTAAACGGTCAATGGTTTTAATATAAAGTTCATCTCCTTTTTTCAATAGTAGCCTTTGGTAGTTCTTGCGGTTAAATTTTTTTCCGACTGTTTATCGATGAACTGGTACTTTTTCTTGACATAGTGCTAAACCTTAGTAGTGGGTAGTGCGGTAAATACGGTCGCAAGGGTGAGTACACCTGTAAGCAATCGCTTCATAATCTTTTTCATAATTAACTTGCAATTCATTGTTCCACGTATATTTATAATTTGAAACAATTTTAGTTAAAGCTTCAATATCAGCTTCTATTGATGATTCTTTTTCTATCTGCAAGAAATCTAGGATTTCCTTTTGCATTTCTTTAATTTCATCAAGATCCTTTTCAATGGAATAAAATGCGGCTGATATCATTATAGTTGCTGGATTAAATGCATTAACTGCTTGACTAGTCACTGATAATGGTACTGCTTCAGCAAGTTTAACCATCTTTGATTTTCCAGTGACAGTCTTCACTGCACCCCACGCATTTCCATCTTTAGCTATTTTCAAAACATCTCCAACTATAGCATTAGCTATTCTGTACTATCCTTCACTTGTAATCGAACTTGTTTGTGTAATAGTGTTAAAGGCTGGTATCAACAATGAGACACCTGCACCTGGAGTAGAAAGTTCTGCTATAGGAAAGCTTACGGCTTTTTTAAACCAATATTTGATCTTGCCTCAATTAATAAATTTTCAGTTAATTGAACGATTCCATATCTCTCATCAATTCCCATTACACCATTATTTTTATTTATAATATCATTCATAAACTTACTAGATACTCCTTTAATATTGACAAGTCTTATCAAATTATATAGATAATTTCTTAATTAACGTAATCATACATACTGATATATTCGAGTAGAGAATTAGCAATTTTGATTGGATTTGCATTAGATATAGACTCAAAAATTTCACCTAATTGATTTTGCCATATAACAATATCATCGATATTTGCTTGTTCAATCACATATAAATTTTGTGGAATTAATTCGTTTTTCATTTTTCTTCTATAGTTATTTCTACCACATTTAATCTTAATACTTTTGTAATACCTGTAAATTCATGATCATAAATAGAAAATTGTCCAAATTCCATCAAACATTCTTTGTAATCTTTATTAAATTTAAGATTAAGTTTTTGTTCTGCAAATTCAACTTCATTTAGTTGTGCAGGCATTCTAGCATGAAACGATTTCATTTTAGAAATGATACTACTAATATCTGACGTTATTCAATTCCTCCTTTAGTTTGCTTTAATAAATCCATCCAAAAATCTCTTTTTCTTTTGAAAATGCATTTCTATCAATATTACTTGTAGTTTGTCCAGTGTTTTTATGAATTGTTTTATAATTAGATTTGTGCTGATTACTTGTCAAAATTGCAAATGGAGAATCTTGCTTTTGACCAATGTGATGAATTTCATACGGCTTGCCTGTATCATCCAATGGAAATAGCCCATCTAAAACACGTTAAGCATTTGTGCGTCCATCCTCTAAATCTCCTACAAAATCCCAATCTATTTGTTTTGTTGAACTAGTGCATTTTTACCATTAACTTTCATTAATTCTAGTGAAGAACTTTTATATATATTGTATTCTTCAACTGAATGAAAACTTTTAATTAAATCTAAAAGAAGTTTTGAATCTTTTTGTATCATTGCAGCTTGGTTCACTGTAAGACCATTTCTTATCGCACCTTTTAAAGAAATTGTACTACTAGCGTCACCACTAACAACACCAAAGATTGCTCCCCATTTAAATACTTCACTTGCAGATAATAATCCTTCTTGCATCGCTTTATCCATATCACCTGTAGCTTGACTACTTGAAGGAGGTTATTGTCACATCTTTGTATCTTAATTGTGATCAGTTAGATAAGTCTTTGAATTTGTATTTTGCACCAGGCAATTTGATACTCTGTTTGTGGTTTAATCACATATCACTGGTATATTGTAATTGACTTATTTAACTGTCAATTATGTATACCTTTTCCTTTC
>OJVV01000324.1_pt1 | contig 13486 bp, 17 predicted proteins | sample 1600271 | NCBI WGS metagenome assembly OJVV01 (sample SAMN04436850, study PRJEB24849) | human gut metagenome | biome: human gut; feature: NICU; material: stool | host: Homo sapiens | place: USA: Saint Louis, MO | collected 2011-10-07
AATATTTTTAAATTTGAGATGTGCGTACACTTTTCATGTACGAACGTCTCGCACCCCCTTTTGGATCCACTGTCAGTACCTTCATTCCTTTGAAAATCATATTCTGGAAAGCCTCTAAATCTGCCAGTTGTGTCTTGCCTGCACCAGTTTCACCGACAAAGACAATAGCCGGAGCACTTGTTTTTGTTTTTCCAAGCAGCGGTTTTGAAATATCGTGAAAGATCGGTATTCCTCCCGGTACCGTATAGCTTATGATCATTCCTTCTTCTTCGTCGCCGATATACAGCCCTCCTAAAAAATTATATCTTGCAAAAAATCTTAGATCAGTCGTATTGATATAATTAGAAAAACTGATTCTGTATGGAAAAAGATTATTGGCCATAGATATCTGCGCCCCTATTTCATTTGTCAGGAGTATTCTTTTCGACTCAAACTTTGCTCTTAAAAATTCACTTCTTTTATTAAGCATATCGATCTGATTAGCTCTGAGCCTTATAAACATCTGAAACTTTATCTTAGACCCTTCAATAGCGGGATCAACTTCTTCTCCTGCTTTTGCAATAAGCTCTGCCTTTGACATTTCCCTGTCTTTTGCATCTGCCAGTGAATCATATCTCTTCTGATCCTTTTTTATTTTCTCTTTTTTTACTTTCATATTTTTCTTGAACTCTGAAGTCTGTTCAAGATCAAACTTAATAAAAAGATCCGACGGATAAGATTCAAGCTGTAAACTGTTGATCACATCATCAGCTCTGTCGCCATTATCAGCTTTGAGCGTCTGAAAACTCGATACTGCGTGCGTACGACTGTACAGAGTTTTCCACACTGATGATCCTGCCTGTTTATAAGTATATTTGATCTCAGAAGGATTTTCCTCTACATAATAATCAGCTATTACTTCATCATCAGGGATAGCAGTATAATTATTGAGTGCTGTTACATCATTACTGTCCATTCTTTGAGCAGGCACTGTCTTTTTGAGCTTTTTCAGGATCTCTTTTTCTACTGTTTTGTACAGCTCCAGTTCCTGCTTTGATAGAGGCCGGTTTTCACTTCGAAAAAGTTTTAAAGGAATCTTCTTCTTCATTTCATCCCTGCCGTCACAGAAAACAAAATATATTTCATAACGATACCTTACTGCTGAAGACAGAATTTCCTTTAACGATTTAATGTAATCCTTTGCCAGATGCATCAGTGCCGAATTTCCGTGATTTTTAAAATTATCTGTATAAGCCTTATATATCTTATTATTGTCTATTTTTGTAGGCTTGATGATAATTCCACCCGGCATATTGACATCCTGTATGACCTTGACCATGTCATCGATCAACGTAGCACACTGGCTTTCTGAGGCAAACAGAGAATTAATCGGCCTGATCCGGTAATAATAACTGACTACATCTTCGTGATATAAAATATTATCGTATCCGTGTACTATTCCTACATGCATTTACATAAACAGCTCCTTTCGTCTTAGGTCTTATATAACGTTTAATACCTTTAGAATCATATACATACCTGTATTTTTTTATGTTCAGATAATAAAATTCCTTCAATTTTGTTCTTCCTGTCTCATTATTTATCTCATTGCTGTATATCACAGCGGTAACAACCGCACACGCCGCTAAAGCTGCGGCTATAAAGTAACTAACACTTCCAAAAATAAAGGACAAAGGAAATCCTATAACCGCCGTTACTGTAAAAAAACCCAGAACCGCGGAAAAAAGTGTCGTATATCCTTTTACCTCTATCCCGACATAAGGTATATATACTTTACCTTTGTGTGTTTCAGCAAGTGTATAGTTGTATGCTGATCTGGCCATTATAACGGTATCCCAAGTACTTCACGGAAGAACGTTTTAATCAGATTGATTATCCACATAAGCGGTGTGGTTACCCATCCGATAACAGTAGAGGCATCATTTGCCATTATCACGCAGAAAATAACAAGTACTACAAGTCCCTCTATAACTTCATCCATCATGCTAAGTACCTTTTCCGTACGTTTCCATGATGCCATTGCACTTTTAATAATAAGGAACATAATTCCCAAAAAGATAACAATGATAAATACTCTCCATAAAAATCGACCAAATTCTGTATTTAAAAGATTCATTAATTAATATACCTCCATAACTTTGACTTTGTTTTTTTCTATATCGATCTCAAAATGATATTTTAAAATCATCTGCATTTCTGAAACCGTCTGTTTAAGCGTACAGTTTACATAGTATGTGTCTTCACTCTTTGTAACATCGCTCATACCGTTAAGCTCCAGTGAACTGTTGTCATCGAGCGGCAGCAGTCTGTCCGGCTCTAAAAACAACAGCCTTGCCTGTGTGATATCATCATTGTACGTTTTTAAAAACAGTTCAATTGTGTTTTTAACATCACTCTTTGTTTCCTCATCCACAGATTCAGACCCCTTGTCAGGATCGTAGCCGTATGAATCCAGGACATCTTTGTCTTTTACAGCTTCAGCTTCATTCTTAATATTTGTAACCGGTCGTATGACCTTGTATTTATCACCGTTTTTACCAACTGTGATTTTATTAAACATAGTATTAACAGCAGTCTCGCTGTCTTTGACCTTTACATCATAAGTGCATTTTATATAGTAGCTGTAGATCTGATTTATACTGTCGAGCTTTACAATGTTATAGATGATTACGGATCTGACATCAACCGATTCTACATCACTAGCATATTCATAACTGTACGCATCATCTGAAAGCGTAAAATTCTTTAAACGCTCCTTTGTTTCATCGCTTCTGGGATAGCTGTAATAGTCTGTAATATACGCACTTACAAACGCCTGATCTTTCAGTTCGGTATAACTGTTTTCTTCTCCTGTATCAAACAGCGCCTTATACCCTCCTGCAACTCCAAAAAACAGTACCAGGATCACCAGTATCCTTTTGATCATCGCTTTTCGCTTTATAGATCTGACCAGCCTTATTTTTCTTTCCTGCAGCTCTTCAAGAGATACCTCCTCTTCTTTATCATCGTCTGCCCTGTTTTTAAGAAACTTTTTTAACAGCATCGATAAATTCACCTCCAATCTCTCTAACTTTATTTACATAGCTTTTACAGATTGCGGTTATGTCAGAATCATTCAGCTTTCTAAAGCACGTCTCATCATATATTTCATATATTTCAGGAAACATTTCCTGCATGTCATCATCTCCTTCTCTAAAGCATACAAGAATATTTATCTGCACAAGACTGTTGGACAGCACTGTCCTTTCAAAGCGGTTTAGATAATCTGCTATCCTTCTTTCATATGAGCGGGGATAAGATTTTTTAAACCCGCCAAACAGTCTTAAATATTCATTTTTCACCATCATAATCTCCTTTCCAAAACGTACCAGTGACTGGTACATTTTATTTAAATGTAACGATATATCCTGCTGCAGTTCCTGACGAGTCGCTGTAAGGACTGCAGTACCATGTATGACCGGACGGACAGTTATTCTGTCCATAGCTTTTTGCATTTCTTTCAGCCGCTGCAATAGAGCCGTATTCACTAAACAGAAATATTTTTGATGGCGGCAGTACTGATGGAACCGGCTGACCGGGATTATTCGCTGTCTCATCTTTCTTACTTTCTTTCCTGTTTTCTTTCTTCGAACCGCCGCCTGATTCCTCCTTTTTTGTACGGGTATCATCCCTCTTCGATATATCCTGACTGTTTTCCGCTACTTTCGCATTAACTTTTAGTTTCAAAACAGCCTCTGCCTTATTTTTATGTCTGTCACTGACAGTATAGATGACTTCATATTCTCCAGGTTTAAGCTCATCAGGAACGTCGATTTCAACCTCCAGAGAACCTTCTGCTTCATCGTACGCTTCCTTTACAAAAGAATTAAAATCTATACTGTCACCCTCTGTTATTTCCACATAGTCCGCTGTAAGAGTAAGTACAGGTTTAGTTGGATCAGCAAATTTTAATTTCAAAACAAATTCTTTCCTGTTTCCCCAGCCGTCTTTTGCAATATAGATATATGTATGCTCTCCAACAGTTGTCGCCTCAATGTCGGGAAATTCAATATCATCTGCGTTGGTTTTTTTAATAAAGCTGACCGGATCTATTTTCACACCCAGCTCATACTCATCTTCAACTTTTTTAAATTCAAGGTATATATTCCTGTATGCCTCACTCTTCTGTTCTGTGTAATACCAGATTCCAAAAACCCCTGCAAGCAGCAGAATGCATACAGCCGAAAAAATCATATTTCTTTTTACAATGTCTGTCATAGCATAAAATCCGGATCACCTGGATCATCGTCAATTGCCTTGATAAATGCTGCCACAGCAGATTCATCGTCATACCCGTCAAACACATCACCGTACTGTCTTCCGTTTTTATACGGGGCATATGATATATTTCCCCAGCAGTCTATGCCTCTTATAAGTTCATATCCCCTGTACGTGCATATCTTTTTAGGCTGTTCTTTTATTACCTCGATCAGAGTATCAATGTATTCAGGTTCCATGAAACTGCCATGACCGGCTCTTCTTTCAGTTTTTTTCAGTAACTCCAGATCAAAATTATCATGAATGAGATGCCAGTATCTGCTGTAAAGCTCATCTGTTTCATTGTCATTATTTATCCCTGTCCTTTCAGACTCTTCACACAACTGCCTGTGCTCCTTTAAAAGTACCCGGCATTCATCAAGAATTAATTTCTGTTCATTAGTTAAATCATCCATACTGCTTTTACCTCCATTTTTTGTACCAGTCACTGGTACATTTTAAAATAAAAGGCTCAGAAAATTCTTCCGAGCCTTTTTTACTATGATCACTGATTATATCTTTTTCTGAAGAATTCGTACATTCCGTATGACACCATACCTAACGCACTTACTGACGCAAAGGCGGCCATGGCACCTGTACTGGTATCATCTGATGTATTTACTCCTCCTGACGATGGTAAAAGTTCATCATACATAACTACATTCTGCACTTCACCTGTGTCATTAATTTTAAAATCAATAGACTGTGCAATTTTGTATCCGTCTGGAGCGATAGTCTCAGATAACGTATATGTTTCACCGACAGTCAGGTTTTTAATGATATGAGGTTCAGTTGTTGATACCCATTCATCAATAACATTTCCATCCTTGTCCTTAACAACAAGTGAAGCTCCTGGCAACTCTTTATTTGTTGTAATATCCTGCTTTGAAATTTCAACTTTTGTATCTTCATCAGTCATAACTAATGACACGTCTTTGTCTTCTCCTGCAGTGAAAGTTTGTTCTTCAGCTGTCGCGTATCCGTCCGGTGCATTGACTTCTCTAAGTGTGTATTCCATACCTGCAGCAAGATTCTGGATATTGTGAATTGTTTCATTTCCTTCAATATCTATATTGTAATATGAAGTTTCTCCATTTGACTGCAGCATCAAAATATAATTACCTGTATCAGCATCCGGCGTGATACTGTATAAAGTTGTTGAATCGTCTTCACTGATAAACATATCACTGACTGTTTCACCGCTTATCAAAGCTTCTTTCATTTCATCAGTTATATCAAACAGATGCTGTCCTGTTGTCCATCTGTCAAGGATCTGTTTTGTTTTTGTGCTCACTGCCTCAAGCTCTGCACCGGATAATAACGAACCGTCCTCTTTCTGTTTTGCAGCTGTAACTTTTGTATCAGTCATTTTTACAGTCTGGTTTTCCTTATCCTTTGTTACCGTAAATTCAACATCCTCAGCTGATACATAACCGTTTGGAACAAATTCTTCACGAAGAGTATATGTGCTACCCTCTTCAAGATTATCAGCAAAATGTGGTTTTCCATCAGTAAACCATTCATCTACAACCTTTCCATCTGCATCCAGGATATTCATTTCTGCTCCGATAATCTCATTACCGTTTGAATCCAGTTTGCTTATTGAAACCTGTTTGTCTTTCATCACAACAGTTTGAATCTCACCGTCGCTGTTAACGGTAAATTCGATATCTGCTGCTTTTACATAACCTTCAGGTGCCAGATCTTCAACAAGAGTATATTTATGCCCTGGAATCAGCCCGTCAATCTCATGTTCTTTATCAGTTGAAATCCATTCGTCGATAACATTTCCATCTTCATCAAGTACAGACATATTGGCACCAGGTACCTCTTTTTCTCCGGTAATGTCTGTTTTATTAAATGCAGTTTTAGTGATCTTATTATCTACATTTACATCTTTGTTGTAGACTGTTGTTGTGAAATCTTCCAGTATAAACTGAACAAATCTGACTTCTTCATCCTTAATGTATCCGTTAGAAGTGTCAGTTTCCAGCAGGTTGTATACCCCCATTGGAAGTCCTTTGATTACAAGTTCACCATCTGCATCGGGAGCATATATACCGTTTCCTAAATCAGTACCCTTTGCAAGAGTTACACCGGCTTTTGCAGTTCCCTGACCAGAACCAGCTGTAACCGCATCGCCTCCATTATAAAGTTTTTCAAGTGATACGTTATCTCTAATTTCCTGATTTGCGGTCAATTTAAATCTGACATTTTGAACATTGACATCTGCAACATTAGAAGAACCGGTACCGGCATCTTCCAGTGTCTTTTTAACTGTTAATGTACCGCTTGGACGAAGTTTATTCACAACCACCTTGTCAGCAGTTTCATTAGATCTGATCTCTACTTCAAAGGCTTCAGTAATAATAGCATAGCCGTCAGGTGCTTCAGTTTCAGTTAATATATACGTACCGACAGGAAGATTATCGATTTTTAATTTACCGTCAGTAACAGTAAATTCTTCATCATAGCCCTCATACGAAACTGATTTCAATTTAAATTTAGCACCGTCAATAAAGAAAGAACCATCTGATACTTTTCTAAGTTCAAGCGAACCTGTGTCTAGCCAATTTACTGTGTAATTTAAAAAGGCAGGATCCACAGTGTATGACCCATGTGTTTGTACATTAGAATTTGGTGATATTGCTAATGGAACAAATCTATTACAATTGTTACCAGCAATATTGCCACTAGTGTAATCTTCTATTACTGTCAATGGTGATGATAAATAAATTTGATCTCCACCATTGACAGTTACGGTTCCTGTACCTGTCGTACCTTTTGTAACATTGTGTAATGTTACCCCGTCCTGCAGTGTAAAGTTTGCGGTAGCATTACTAGATGCGTTAAAAGTAACAGTATTAGTTTTCTGTTCTTTATTTACACTATCGTATGACGCTATAAAATTACCAGTTGTATTATTATCAAATTTTGGACTAGCAGGCATAGGTAAATTTTGCACCTGTGTGTAAATACTTTTCAATCCAATTCCCAGACTTTCTAGAGCATCCAGATCAGCACCGCACATATCACCGCTGTATGCATAGCTCAACAGAACGTGTGTATATAAATACGCTGTTTCATCAGTTTCGTCAAGGAAGATACACTGACCAGGTCCACCGAAACCGTAGTACAAGAGTTTTGTAACCATTTCGTTAGTATTGGCAATTACAGTTGCACTATAATTTCCGTTACCAGGTGATTTTTTACTTGCCTCCAGACAGTAAGAATACTGTCCGTTAAACTTACACATCCAGGTACTCCAGTCCTTAACACCGGGAATCTTAGATGACCACCAGTCAGGATAATCAATTTCTTTTACACGTGTAAACGGTCCGGTATAGCTTTCTGCTGCCACCACCGGACTGATCGAAAATACTGCACTAAAAATCATCACTGCTGCCGTTATGACTTTTAGCAGTCTGCTTTTATAAAATAGTTTTTTCATACAAATTTCTCCTTCTTTTTATTAAACAGTTTCAGTCATATTCAGGACTTGAATTTATATTTGAATGATGCAAGTTTTCGCTGAAGGATAATTCCTATACTATATTTCAGATTCGATATCGTCAGCCAGCATCATGCTACTTCTTTAAAATAGGCTTTACTCCCGTTAATTGCGGGATACCTTGTAAAACGAAAAAAGGCAATCTTTCGATTGCCTTACGGTTTAAAAACCCATTTATTCAAATACATATTTATGCCCCTTTTATTTCTTCATTAATTAATTTTTTCAATATACTCTATTACATATACATTTTTCCCTTTAACTGCCTTGATTGTTTTTATAATTCTGAAAGTTATGCTTTTTGATAAATTTGATATCCATTTTGTTTCACCTCAACTAACAAAAAAAGAAGCAATATTTCAAGTTTGCTTCTTTTCACTTTGTTAAATTATAAATGTGGTATTATTCTACCCATTCTTCACCATAACCATAATTATTGCATCCACATCCACCTGTATAATGTCCAGCTGCAATCAAAGCATCAAGGGAAGTGTATTTTTTGTAGGTAGCACTAAAATGATCTATACAGTAATAAAAAACCTGATAATGTCCTGTGCTTCCTCCAGTTGAGCCACCGCCTGTTTCTCCAGATGATGAGCCGCCAGTACTTCCACCTGATGAAGAACCGCCAGAACCTGAGCTGCTGCTTCCACCTGTAGATCCGCCTGTAGTTCCTCCGCCCGAAGGCTTGTTTGTTGAACCTCCTGTACTTCCTCCAGATGATGAACCACCTGCTGTTCCTGAAGAATTAGAAGAACCTGTTCCTCCTGACGATCCTGAACCGCTGCTTACTACCTTATTCCCTCCGGAATCTGTTTTCTTCTTAACTGTATTCTTTATACTCTTTGTCCCATCTGGATTAGTAACTTCTTCCTGTACTACCACCTCATCAGAAGCTACTGCCGGCGGTGCAGTAACAGTTACTTTTACATCTTTTTCAGCTTTGTTTTCATATTTGTCCTGAATAGACGCTTTTAATGTATATTCACCTGGCACATTTGCATCTATACCTGAAAGATCAAATGTATAATCACTTATTTCAGAAAAATCAGTAACTGGCAGCAGTGATTTAAAATCAAAAGTATTTAAATCCGTTCCCTGCAGGATTTCTATGTTTTCAGGTGTTGTCATGGATGGGGCTTTAGTATCCTTTACCTCTACCTTCTGTTTAAAAGTATCCCCGTCATATTTTAACTCAATGGTATATTTTCCAACAGCCGGATATTCTTTTTCTTCTACACCGGTGACATTGCCCGCTTCATCTTTGATTTCAACTTTCTCATTTTTTAAATCTGAAGTGATTTTTGTATTATGCTGCAGCGCATGAATGTCTTCTTTATCAAGCCCATTCGTTTTGACCAGATTTTCAAATTTTGGTTCATATTTTTCACCATATTCAACAGTAATCGTCTTACTGTTCTTTAATAAAAGCTCCGGCGCTGTATCTCTAAGTGCCCAGTAAGTACCACCCCCAGCAGCCGCAATAATAACCGCTGCAGTTACACCTGCAGCAATTTTTTTATTTTTTGTATCCAAGTATTTTTCAATAACCTTCATTTTACCTCATTCTCCTTATCCCTAATTTTATTATATATATCTATTTATATTTTTTCAATCTGCTCAGACGATATAAAATATCTAATACCTCTATATCGTCTGATCTCAATACTAAGAATTTTGAGGAAAGTAATAATTCTTAGCTGCATATATTAATCCGCCGAGATGGGGAGTTCTCTACTGTTTATTTACAGGCGGATTAATTACAACAAAAAATGTACCAGTGACTGGTACATTACTTCATATATTCTGTTTAGGAACATCTCTGTTTCCTGTATACTTCTGTATGATACCATATTATCACTTTTTTTAGTCATTGTAAATGCCAACTTTGTGCCACTTTTTTGCCACCTTTTGTGCCAACTTTCTGCCAACCGCTTCTTTTATTTACAAATTTTTATTATATTTTAATGTTTATCCTAAATTTTTTCTCATTTTATAAATTTATACCAATGAATTTTCACCCCTTGACAAGCTTATTTTTTTGAACTTTTTTGAAATTTTTTTAATATATCTCTCTTATTAAAATCCGCTTTTTAGGTTTTAAACGTTATTTCGCAATAAATCTTTCATTCTGCAAAATTTTTATCTGTTTAAACGTACTGCTGTCTTTTCAAATACACATCCTGAGTATAATAGTTTTTTGTATATTTGTCGTAATGATACAGTACCAGTTTTATGTCATACAGGCTGCAGAAATTTATCACTTCTACAAGCGCCACTGTCAGTCCTGTTACATAGACGTCCAGTTCGATATCTCTATATTCACGAATCCCATGTCTCTTCATTAATGCATCGACTGCCTTTTTAATTGACATTTGCATATAGTACATATTCTTAACATCTCTAAGCTCTTTATTGAAAATACATCCTTCTATATCTTCAAATTTATGTCTTCCTTTAAACAGCTCAACAGCTATTCTTTCCATTCCTGTCACCTCACCTTTAACATTTGTACCAGTCACTGGTACATTTTTTTTACTAAGGATCCATTAACCCGGATCTTCTTTTCGTATTTCTCAAGTAATTCAAGAGACTCACCTAACAGAGCATTTCTTCTTAGATTGTCTTCAATAGAAGTACCTTTGATATTTTCGATCTCACTGTCTATCTCATTCAATCGGACTTCCAGCTTTTCCAGTTCAGCATTCGTCCTGTACATTTTTATCCTGTCTGCAGTTATACCGAATCTGGAAGAACAGTCCAGTATCATTCGTATTAAGATTTTTTTACTGCATCTGTTTAATTCACTCTCTATTTTCATATGTTCCTCTTTGCTACCGATCATTTTATTTCACCCCTTTATTTATCTTTCTGATCTATCAGAGCAGTAAATATCACGTTAATTCTTTCAGTATGTACCTTGATTATTTATTATCTCACTTTTGGTCACGTCATCTAAATATTCAACTTCTTCAATTTCCATGACATCCGTAACCCCCAGTATTGTTTCAACAAAGATACAGCCGTAATTGTACAAATGACACTTTACCAGTGTATCGTTATAACTGTTTCTTAACGAGGGAGTGTTTACATATTCTTCATAACTTATTGCCTTTATTGTATTGCACATTTTTACTGTCTCCTTTGCAAGTTTAAATTCAAATCATCATCATATTATTAATAATTATCCAATTAAAATATACACTTGTACGCTGTTGCAAAACCGCTTAACAGACTCAGCATAGTAAATACAAGCATTTTTGATTCCAGCCTAATATCACCCACTCCCTTCATCTTGCTAATAACTACTAAAAAAACAATCAATCCATTTGTCAGAACTATCGCAATCAATACGGCCAGATCGTCATTCCAGTCATCTCTATATTTTCCTTGCTTTCTTTATGTACCAGTCACTGGTACATTCTTCCTTTGTTAATTTACTCATCTTTCTTTTTTATCCCCTATTAAAATAGATTTCTTATATTGCTGCACTCTTTAATCATAACAATCATTTCATTTGCTTTTTCTTCTACTGTGTTACAAAATCCACCAACTGCTTTTTCTTTATCTATGTCAGCTTGGAATATATATTCTTCGCTACTTGTACAATAAGGCATCAAATAATTAATTGTACATACATTATCGGATACTGTGATATTTGTAATTTCTATTTCTTCATTTTTCAATGGTTTGAATACTTTTTTCCAATACTTCTCTAACTTTTTATCTGGTGAAATAGTATTACTGTTTTGTGGATCATCATTTTTACCAGGTTTAACTCCAATACTCATCAAATGTGATTCTAAATCATTTTCAGACCATTCAATAATCTTAAAATTATATACATCAGCATTTTTTCCAAAAACAACTTTATTTTTTAAATTACTAAGATGCTTTTCTGCACCTTTTAGTGTTTTAAAAACTTTCGGTTTTTGCATATTAAAATAGCTACTTGGATAAAGATAACATCCATCCATATCACTATATGTTCCTGCATAAATATCCCTATCATATTTGATTACATACATTTTCATTCCACCTCTTTTCCTAACTATCTTCTAAAACACTTTTTAATATCGAACGCACATAGTAATACGCATTCTCACGCTCTTTATTCTTTTCTTTTGCATAGCCATATCCATGATCTATATATTTTCCATTACCTCTTAAAAAAAGCTCGCCGTCTGTATAAAAGAAATATCTGAATGAAAATCTAAATTGCTTATAATCAATTTGAATCCTACCTAAATCAATATATGATATACTTGCCTTAATATCGGAATCCACCTTATTAATTTCATTTTGTACATGACCCTCTATTAATTCTTCATATTTCTTTTCATAGTGTCTTAGTTCCGCTTTTAACTTTTCAATTTTATTCATTTTCTTCACCATTCCATCTTATAACTAGTAAGATCATCACTGACCAAAACTAAAGCCGCATTTATTACAGTTCCACCACAAGTGATTATTATAATAATTTCTGACATAGTGTACTTTACCACCGCAGTTACATAGAACAGTTCCTTCACGGCCAGCTTCAGGTATCTGTTCATTAATAAATATTATTTTTTCTACAAATATATCTAATTCATATTCTCCAAAGTTTCCCGATTTTATTGTATTTCCCATACTTTCCCCCTTTGCAGATTAAACTCTACCAGTATATTTTTTTAATTATTTCAGTCACTACCATTAAAACATACATAATTGCACAGCAACTTAACAGACTGAGCATAGCAAATGCAAGCATTTTTAATCCCTGTTTGATATTATCCGCTTCCACCATCTTATTAATAAACACTGAAAAGCCAGTCAATCCAAATATAAAAGTCCACAAGCCAACACTGACCAGAGCCGTTTCAATAATCATAATCATTCTTACTTCCTCCTTGTAAAGCATTTTACTTATTTCTGATTACTATCTCATCTATGTTTATCTCTAATGCATCCGCAATAGCTATTACAGTAGATATTGTTGGCTCTTTTATTTCTCCATTTAATATTTTTTTTAGATTTGTACGATCATAATTTGTCATTTTTGATAATTTATATACTGTTATATTTTTTTCTTTCATAAGTTCAATTATTTTCATCGTATTCATAAATTTATCCTGGGGATCAATAATAATTTTTCCATTTTCTTTAGCCCACTTTTCAAACTCTGCTCTATCAATCATCGTCTTTTCACTATGTCCTTCAGATTTAAACAATATATCTTTTTTATATAGTTTTTTTCTACTGTCTGCATCATCATAAATCTTGTCTTTGTTTTCGTTCATAATTTTCACTTCTTCCTTTGTACCAGTGACTGGTACATATCTCATTTTCATAACCTATAATCAATATATTCACACAATTCTAAAAACTCACCTTTAGATAACCCTAATACCTTAGTCATCTTTACAATTATACCAATACGAGGATTAATTGTTCTTTTATTTAGGAATCAATCCTAAACCTAGATCATCACATTTAATTATTTCTGATAATGACTTTATCGACTCATCCACAGAAATATATTCCACTATTTTATAATGTCCGCCTGTTTTACAGGTTTATTTGGTATAAAAGATGCAATTATTAATTATGCAGAGTGGTATATAACTGTCGAAAACGGCAAGGAACTTGCCAAGCTTTTTTACAGTACTTACCATTTTACTATAGCAGATGCTGTAA
>OJVV01000328.1_pt1 | contig 13336 bp, 16 predicted proteins | sample 1600271 | NCBI WGS metagenome assembly OJVV01 (sample SAMN04436850, study PRJEB24849) | human gut metagenome | biome: human gut; feature: NICU; material: stool | host: Homo sapiens | place: USA: Saint Louis, MO | collected 2011-10-07
ATAAAATCCTTAATATCATTTTCATTATTTAAATCTTTAGACTGTAAATCATTAGCTAATTTTAATATTTCTCCTTTATTAACATTAGTTTTCTTTACAACCTTATCTAATAAAACATCTTCATCTTTCATATTATCACCACTATATACTATGATAATATTTAAATAACGTTACCCCTCAATTTTCAATTCTCGACGCATCAGCTGTTGAATCTCACGTTTTGGTTCATGATTATTGTATAGAACATTGTAAATCGCATTTATAATAGGTAATTCAATATCTGTATATTTCTTAGCATCTTCATAAATAACCCGACAAGTACGAATTCCTTCACAAGTTTTTTTATTATTTTTCATGAAAGCACGTGCATCATTGGTTTTACCAATTTCTAGACCAGCCTGAAAATTCCGCGAATGGACCGATGAACAAGTGACAATTAAATCTCCAACACCTGTTAATCCCATATAGGTTTCTAATTTACCACCTTTTTTCGTTCCATAACGAACCATTTCTGCCAGCCCCCGAGTAATTAATGCTGCCTTAGTATTATCACCATAGCCTAAACCACTTAAAACTCCAGCCGCCACTGCAATAACATTTTTAATAGCAACCCCGTACTCAGCCCCAACTTCATCATTTAATCGATAGACTCTAAAATAATCATTCGAAAATAACGTCTGAACATCTCGGGCAGTATCATCATCTAACGAAACAGCACACACTGTCGTTAACATTCGAACGACTACTTCTTCAGCATGACTTGGACCAATCAATGAAACGACCGGATTAATCAAGTTCTCATCAAGCACACTACGAATCGTATCAGACATACGCATATTTGTCCCTAAATCAAAACCCTTAGCTGCATTTATAACTGTAATCTTTTTCTTTATTAATGGTTTTACTTGTTCTAATGTTTCTTTAACAAATTGTGTTGGAATAGTAATTAATAAATAATCCATATCCATTAAGGCTTCTTCTAAATTATTTGTCGCTTTAATTTCACTTTCTAAAGAAATATTGTGAAAAAAAGCTTCGTTTTGATGATTAAAATTAATATCATCAATTTGTTCTTGATCAATACCATACATCATTATCTCATTTTGATTATCGATCAAAACTCTGCTTAAAGCTGTTGCCCAACTTCCAGTTCCTAGTACCGCAATTTTACTCATTGTTACACTTCCTTATATTATTGTATCAATATTATACCAAACTAATTAATAGCACGACTAATCACGTTTACGACAAATAATATGAATTGGCGTTCCTTCAAAACCAAAAGAATCTCTTAAACGATTTTCTAAATAACGCTTATAACTAAAATGCATGTATTGAGGATCATTAACAAATAGAACAAAAGTTGGGGGACAAATACTAACCTGATTAGCATAGAAGATTTTTAAGCGTCCACCATTGAACGTAGTTGTTGGATTGATTGCTTGAGCATCAACAAGAACATCATTTAAAACACTAGTTTGAACACGTTTATGTGAATTTTCAAATGACTCTTGAATCAATGGGAATAATTGTTGAACTCGTTGATGAGTTTTGGCAGATAAGAAAATAATCCGCGCATAATCCAAATATTTAAACTGACTACGCAATTCTTTTTCTTTCTTTTGCATTGTCTTCTCATCTTTTTCAACTAAATCCCATTTGTTAACAACTAAAATTACTCCCTTACCAGCTTCATGAGCATAACCGGCAACATGTTTATCTTGTTCAATAACTCCCTGATTCCCATCAATAACAACAACGATAACATCACTTTTTTCAATTGATGATAAGGCTCTCAAAATTGAATATTTTTCAATATTTTCATATACCTTACCTTTTTTTCGCATTCCGGCAGTATCAATAACACGATATTTTTGTCCATCCTTAACAAATGCTGTATCAATCGCATCACGAGTTGTCCCTTCAATATTCGAAACAATTACTCTTTCTTCACCAAGAATCGCATTCGTCAACGATGATTTTCCGACATTTGGTCGTCCAATAATTGAGAAACGAATTTCATCTTCATCAAATTCTTCTTCAACAAAATCGAGATTCTTAATGATTTCATCTAATAAGTCACCAATTCCAATTCCATGACTTCCTGATACTGCAATTGGGTCACCAATTCCTAAATTATAGAATTCATAAATATCATCTTTAAAAGCATTATCATCAATTTTGTTAACAGCCAATAAAACCGGCTTACTTGTTTTTTGTAAAAGACGTGCTACATACTCATCTTCACGAGTTATTCCTTCACGTCCATTAACAACAAAAACAATTAAATCTGCTTCTTCAATGGCAATTTCTGCCTGCATCTTGATTTGGGCAGTAAAAGATGCATCTTGTAATTCAATTCCTCCCGTATCAATCAAACGGAATTCTTTTGTCAACCATGTTGCAGTTGCATAAATACGATCACGAGTAACACCCGCAACATCTTCTACAATGGAAATACGCTCTCCAACAATTCGGTTAAAAATAGTTGATTTACCAACATTCGCTCGTCCAACTATTGCTACTACACCTGCCATATTATACCTCCTTTATTTTTTCTTCTACTAATTTTAAAACAGCATCAACAACTTCTTGTAAAGTCATCGCTGATGTATCTAATACGATGGCATCTTCTGCCTGTTTTAACGGTGAAATATCGCGATTCATATCTTGATAATCACGTTGTTCAATATCTTTTTTGATCAGCTCTAAATCTGCTGTTAATCCTCGCTCTTGATTTTCTAAATAACGACGTTTAGCACGGGTATCAACACTAGCAATTTGATATATTTTCAATTCTGCATTTGGCAAAACAACTGTCCCAATATCACGCCCATCTAAAATCACACCACCAACATTTGCCATCTGACGCTGCTGTTCTACAAGAAACGTACGAACCGCCTGATAACTTGATACTACACTAGCAGACATAGAAACTTGATCTTGACGGATCACTTGGCTAACATCTTGCCCATTTAAAAAGATATGGTTATTACTATCCATTTCAATTTTGATTTGTTTCAAAGCCTGAGATACCGCTTGTTCATCTTTTAAATCAATATTATTTTCAAGACAATAATATCCTACACAACGATACATTGCCCCTGTATCAATATAGATATAATCTAATCGTTTAGCAACTATTTTTGCAATACTGCTTTTACCAGCCGCACTTGGCCCGTCAACGGCAATAGAAATTTTTTTCATAATATCCTCCACTCCTTGAAAAAAACTAAGGGTAACCTTAGTTTAAAAGAACAACTGGTATCCTATCATACCACACAATCCAATAAATACAACTACTAGGAATATAATTACATAGTTTAAGATAGTAGCGATTCGATCACTTTTCTTTTCATCAACAATATCACTACGAGATTGTTTTGCCTTTGATTTACTATCTATAGTTTTATCATTTGTTTGATTTTTAATCACTTTTAAATCTGCTGTGTCTTCTTTTTGTTTAAGTACTTTTTCAACCTCTCGCTGATCTTTCTCTTTAATCTGTCGAAGCATTTCCTCTAACGAACGTGTTTGTTCAATTTTTGCCAATTCTTCATCTTCTAAAGTGTCCTCAGCTGTTCCAAAACTCACAACACCTGTATCTTTTTTCAATGCTTCTTCAAGTTCATTTTCTTTTTGCTCTGCTTCTTCCTGAACTTCGTCCATTACCAGCTTAGCTTTTTTAGCATCCTCTTCTGGTGACATGCTGGCAAGTCGTTCCATTAAAGTCATCTTCTTTTTAGCAGCCTTTTTTTCTTCTTCAGCTTTTGTAACAACCGATTCCTCCTGATTTACAAAATACCCTTTAGAAAATTCTGAAGTATTGATATTATCCAGATTATCGATATGAACTACTTGCTTTTCTGGTTCTCTAATTTTATTTAAAATATCCATTCTTGTATTGTACTGCGCTTCTTTACCAACACTGACCTTAGCACTTCGCAAAGCTCGGTTTATTTCTTCACTGCTTTCTTGACGCATTTGTTCAAAAGTTTTAGCTTCTGTCAAAGTGTCATTAATATCTGGCAAGTCTTTTTCTTCTTGTTTAAAAGAACGATTTATTGTCGCTAAAAAATCATCATCTTCAATATCATCAATGATATCAATTGTATCCTCTATATTTTCACGATTAATCCCTGCTTCATCTTTTAAACCAGCTCGTAAATCGCGATATTTGTTTACACGTGAACTATTCACTCGAAATCACCCTTTCGTCGTACATTATAACATACTTTTTCATTATTTCCTTTATAAAATATTGGAAAATATATTTATTTGGGATATAATAGATACATAACAAAGGAGGAATTTATAATGGCTAAAATTACAGTAAACGAATCTTGCATCGGATGTGGTGCTTGTACAGGTGTTGCACCAGATGTTTTTGAAATGAATGATGAAGGATTAGCATCTGTTGTTGGCGATGATGTTGCTTCAGCTAAAGAAGCCGCTGAGTCTTGTCCTGTAGAAGCAATCGAAGTAGAAGATTAATCGATAGAAAGAGGCTGTAACGAATAAAGGTTTTTAAACCTTTAAGCGTTATGCCTTTTTTATTTTTTTGAGTTTTTAGAATAATAAAATTATTCGTATGTGTATGACTTTTTGAGTATTATAAAAAATATCGCTCTTCTGTTTTTAAAATTTTGATATTTAAGAAACTATGCTGTTTCTATTCTTATGCTTTTTATTATGATATTTTCTTAAATTTATATGCTATTCCGATCAGAAAAAGCTCTGTTTTCACATCTAGACTCCTTTTTTCTCAGTCTTGTATAATTCATCTCCTGTTTAATAACTCCAAATGTGTCTTCAGCCTGAATGCTTCTTTGCTTTTTCATTTCTATCCCATCAGCTGTTCTCAAGTTTTCATCTACTTTTGACTGAAGTTTATTAAGATTGTAATTAATTTGTATTTTTCTTTATTTAAGCATTCATTGCAATGTCTATATTCAAACACTCTGCTTATCTGTAAGTAATCACCTCTGGTGTTCCATACTTCTTCCTATTCAATATTAAATGTGTACCCTTGAGGAAAGACTTTATAACCTGAAGAATCATATTGGGGTTGGAGCCTTTATCGCCTCTGTGAGAGCAGTCAAAATACTTGGAGGTATTAATACCTTTTATAATCTCTACGAATGATGTCAACAGATCATCTATAGGTATAACAATAAAAAAGTCTAGTGGAAGTCTGCATTGAAATGTGTCATAATTACCATTGGCTATAGGGTAATTAGATTCTAACAGTTCGATGTTTTTCATAATCTAATTATACCAAAAACAGCACTTAAACTCTATTTGAGTCTAAGTGCTGTTTAATTTTTTAGACAAACACATTATTTTAATGCGTCACAGCCTCCTTGTTTTTCCATTTATCCATGTTTTTCATAATAATTGTTTATTACGAAAAATATTACAAACATCACCACAACCACACTCACAAGTGTGGTTCCAGCTATCATAAACATCATTTTCTTTGTGATTCCATACAAAACAATTGTAATAATACTACCTGCATAAAGTAATAAATTCATTAATTGTACTGTTTTTTGACCACTCTTCATCGCAATAAACAAATCTCGTTCATCTGTATTATTTTTCAATCCATTTTCCCAATCATTATCAAAACAATGATATAAATTATAAACCCCTAAAACAAAAGCAACTAGCAAAGCTAATCCATATTTTAAAACAAAGCCCTTTTGCCAAATAACATAGGCTGTAGCAAATACTAAAATAATTCCCAATGTCCCATTAATAATATACCGGGGATTGATCTTATGCATTTTTTTGATCCTCCAATTCTTTATTTTCTTTTAAACAACATAATTCCTCAATTGTAGTATCGAAAACTTCGGCAATTCGATACGCTAACATTAGTGATGGGTTATATTGTTCTTTTTCTATCGAAATGATTGTCCTAGATGATACATGAACCAGATCGGCTAACTGTTGTTGTGTCATATTTTTTATTAAGCGCATTTCTTTTATTCTTGTTTTCATTTCCACCACCATAATATAAAGTTAACTTCACGTGAAGTACATTTCATATTATAAACTAAAAAAATAGATATAGCAAGAGCTATATCTACAGTGATTTCAATAATATTAATGCTGTTGCTTTATTAGACGCTAAAGGAATATAGTGTACATCACATAAACGCATTAACGCGCTAATATCTGGTTCATGCGGCTGTGCTGTCAAAGGATCCCGAAAAAAAATAACCATATCCATCTGTCCTAGCGCAATTAAATTTCCTACCTGTTGATCTCCGCCATAAGGTCCTGATAAAAATCTAGTTACTTCTAAATTTGTATTCTCCATGACCTTTTTACCAGTCGTTCCAGTTCCATATAAATTATGTCTTGCAAAAATTTCTTCATTATCTTTAACAAAATCAATCAATTCGCCCTTTTTCTGATCATGAGCAATTAAAGCAATATTCATCTTATGCCTCCTTAAACTTTGATTCAATTGGTCTTACTATATAATATACAATAGCAGAAATAATCCCTTTGATAAAGTTAAATGGGAAATAAATGATAAAAATGGCTTGACCATAAGGCGATAAGAAATTCAAAAAGCCCGGTACGGACATATTTGTACCATATTGTTGATTGAATGAATTAATATCTAAAACAAATGGTAAATCTGTATACCAAGTTGGTTTTTGAGTTAAATAAGTTGGAGTTACAAACAGGTAATTCAAAATAAACATTACCATTGCAAATACAAACATTGTAATAATCATGTTCACGGCATAAGACTGCCATTCTTTTTGTAATTTTAAATGTCTTGATAAATAATAATAAACACAACAAATCGTCAATGAAGCAATCAAAGCAGTAATCTGACCAATTGCAATTGGTCCTACCGGTCCCTTAAATAAAATTGAAACAAAGAATTTACATACACACACAAATAATGCTGATTTAAACCCCAGCATTGAAATTGCCATAATTACAACAATTTCTGATAAATCAAGATTTAGCCAAGGGGCTAAGGGATATGGTATCTCCAACAAACCCAAGATCATCCCTAATGCCGCCAACGCTGCTGATAATACTAATTTTCTTGTCTTAGTAGTTTCCACAATAATTTCTCCTTTATAATAAAAAATATCATGAAAATACTAATCTCCATGACAAAAAGGCATTAATTATTAACTAAAAAATGTCATTCTTCCATCCAGACTATACTGTCGGTGTAGGAATTTCACCTACTCAGCTTATGCTCGCGGACTTTACCGCCGGTCGGGAATCACACCCTGCCCTGAAGACTTTCTTTTCCTATATAATATAGCATAGTATTCCTACTATTTCAATAAGAAAAAACTAACAGTTAGTTATTCTGTCAGTTTTGTTGTTTTTTTGTATTATTATAAACTAAAAAGATTCCTGCAACCAATCCAATAGCAGCCAAGAGCAATAAATATGCTCCGATAGAAATATTCCCATAACCACCCAGTACTGATTTAGCATTAAAAATTTCATATACCGCCAAAACTGCAGTTGCACCAGCTAAGCCTAACGCTACAATGTCTTTATGAAGATAGGATAAAATCAATGCAACAACAACTAAAGCAATGCAAATAATACCATCTCCACCATCCATTAAACTAACACTTTGACTATATCCAAAAATCGATACTGAAGCAACTGGTAAAAAGCATGAAATTATTGCCAAGATACCCGACCCAAACGTAAGTACCTCGAGCATGTTGAATTTTTTCCCTGAAATTTCAACTTCTTTTTTCTGCATATTTTCCCCAAAATCATTAATTGCACTTTTTGTTTTATCAACAGACTCTTTTACCGGTATTCCAGTATCTTGACTTACACAATCCTCACCGCAATTAGGACAAAATTTCACCCCTATTTCTAATTCCTGACCACATTTTTTACATTTCATAATTTTCCCTCATTTCATTTTTAAGTTACCTTTCCCTAATTATAACTTATAATTACATTATATTATAAATCTCCATTTTCCACAAATAAAAAACACCAGCTCTTTATTAGCTGGTGTCAGTTATTCTTACTGTTCACCCAATGTCACTTCTATTGTTTTTTCAGTACCATTACGGTTAACCACAACAGAAACTTTATCCCCAGGTTCTTTTGAATATAATTCAGTTAAGAAACTCTTATAAGTAGTTACTTCTTTACCGTCAAACTTAACAATAATATCTCCTTCTTGAATACCCGCCTTACTAGCTGCTCCTCCAGAAGTAACTCGAGATACATAAATACCATCTGTCAAATCAGTATTAATGCGATAATAGCGTAATTGATAGCTTGAATACCCTGATAAAGATACTCCTGAGATACCAATTTGTGGACGTGTCACTTTACCATTTTCAATAATTTGTTCAACTGAAGTAATAACATCATTGATTGGTAAAGCAAATCCCATTCCTTCTACTGAAGTATTAGATAATTTCATTGAAGTAATCCCGACTAATTCACCAGCCATATTTACCAAAGCACCACCACTGTTACCAGGGTTGATTGCTGCATCAGTTTGAATAACATTCATATCCCAATCTTCTTGACCATCATCATTTAAATCCACTGAAACAGTACGATCAATTCCACTTACAATTCCTTGAGTAACTGTCCCTGCGTATTCAATTCCAAGCGGACTACCAATCGCTAATACAGTTTCTCCCTGATCCAATAAACTAGAATCTCCACATTTAATAGCGGTCATATCAAAATCAGCAGTTAATTTTAGTACTGCAATGTCACTGTAAGTATCACTACCAACAATCGTTGCATTTACAGATTCTTTATTTGAAAATACTACTTGCACATCAGTAGCTCCACTTACTACATGGGCATTCGTAATAATATATGCTGTTTTTCCATCAACACGATAAACAACTCCACTACCGCTACCACTAGCAGTTCCATTAGCATAGACTAATACTCCAACAACACTACTATTCACTTTTTCAATCACATCAGTTGTAGAGCTCTTCACATCATAATTTACATTTTCCACAGTTGCATTCTTATTCGATGAAGAACCACTTGACGAGCTCTTATTAACTTTTGTAAATAAGAAAACATTCATTCCTAAAGAGGCAACCACTAAAAGAGTAATAACTATCTTAAATAAATCATTTGTATTTACAGTCACTTTTCTTTTATTATGTTTTCCCATTCTTGATTCAGGTTGGTTACTATTTTCTTCTTTTTCTACTTGTTCTTCCATTGGATTTCTCTCTTCCATTTATACCACTCCTTTTACTTTACACACATATCTTAAATAAATAATTTGTTCAAATTATTTTTATATTGTGTGAAAAATTGTGTTACTTGTAAAAGAAATTATATTTTCTACAAAATTGGCAAAGTTACCGTGAAAGTAGTCCCAATTCCAGGAGTGCTTTCTACATCAATGGTCCCATTATTTAATTCCACCATTTTTTTAGCAATACTCAATCCTAAACCGGTCCCAAGTTTCTTACTTCTAGAACGGTCCACTTGAAAAAAGCGATCAAAGATAAACAGGATATTATCTTTAGAAATGCCTACGCCTTCATCCTGAACAACAATTATTAAATTATCATCTTTATAATTACATTTAATTGAAATAACCCCAGCATTAGAATATTTAATAGCATTAGAAACCAGGTTATTTAAAATCGTTTTAACGGTCGTATAATCTAACATCAATTCTTCTTTGATTTTTGTTTGATATACTAATGACAATTGTTTATCTTTTGCTAAAGGCTCAAATAATTCCACTGTATCTTTGATCAGTGAATCAATATCTACCAGTGCAGGACTTAGAGTCGCTTGAGGCTGTTCTAATCGAGATAATTCTAAAATATCTCCAATAATATTCTGCATCCGATAACTTTCCTTTAGTAGTATACCCATAAATTCGTTAAAAGTATCTTTATTTTTTATTCCTTCTTTTTGAAGAATTTCTACGCTACCAATAATTGCACTCATTGGTGTTTTTAATTCATGAGAAATATCTGAAAAAAACTGTTTTTGCATCTTTTCGATCTCTTTTACCTGTGTAACATCAGTAAAAAGAATAATACTTCCATCGAATGCTACATCATCACGAAATACAGGTGTTGTTTCAATTTGATAATAACGTTCATCAATACAAACTGCAGTTGAAAACTTTCTTTCAAAAATATAACTTTGATCAACAATATTTAATAACTGATCTGTAAAAATATCTTTATAATATTTACCTCGCAAATGTTTGATTTTAAAAGCATCACGGAAACTCTGATTAGTGAAGATAATCGTTCCTTCTTTATTAACAAAAATCATCGGTAAATTCATTGTTTTGATTAGAGAATTTAAGATTTTATGATTAAAATCTTTTTCTCCTTCAACTTCACGAATTTCATTTTCTTTTTCACGTTTATAAAAATTAATTTGCTGTTGATAATAACGATTTGTATCATAAACGATAAATAACATCGCAATCATAAATCCAATTCATTAAAATAATTACAATGATTGCTGAAAAAATAACCTTTTGATAATTCTTATTCATCTTTGCTCACCAACTTGTATCCAACGCCACGCACTGACTGGAAACAAGCCTGACTATCTTTTAATTTTGTTTTTAATTTAAATACATGAATATCCACTAAACGAGTATCACCATCATAATTAAAATTCCAAATCTTCATCAAGAGCTCTTGACGTGATAAAACTTCTTCTTTATTATCAATAAACATTTGTAACAAGTCATATTCTACTTTAGTAAGATTAATCAGTTCATCACCAACAAATACTTCATGCTTACTTAAATCCATTTTTATATCTAAATATTTAATAATTCCTTTAAAATGTTTATGATACCGTCTTAAATGAGCTTCAATTCGAGCAATCAAAATATTAGCTTGAAAAGGTTTCATTAAATAATCATCAGCCCCTGATTCTAAGCCCTTTATAATATCTTCTTGTTCACTGCGAGCAGTTAATAAAATCATCGGCTTAATATAACCGTTATTACGACATTCTTGAATTATTTGAACTCCATCTTTATATGGCAGCATCCAATCAACAAGTACTAAATCATACTCATTTGATAAAATCTGCTTACAAGCATCTTTTCCATCATAAAGACTATCTACCTGATAGTCTTTATTAGTTAATTCATGGCAAAGGATCTTGTTTATCGAAACATCGTCCTCGATAATTAATAACTTATTCATCTTTCCCTTCATACCTTTCTATAATTCTTTGAACAACTGGATGACGAACAACATCCATAGCAGTTAAATGAATAAATGAAATGCCTTTAACTCCCTTTAGGATTTTTAGTGCTTTTATTAATCCGGATTCAACTCCACGAGGTAAATCAATTTGTGTAATATCACCTGTAATAATCATCTTTGAATTAAAACCTAAACGTGTTAAAAACATCTTCATTTGGTTATCAGTAGTGTTTTGTGCTTCGTCTAGAATCACGTATGCATCTTCTAGAGTCCTTCCACGCATATATGCTAGAGGAGCAATTTCAATAACCCCTTTTTCAATCAAACGTTCAGTTTGTTCAACACCCAGCATATCATGCAGAGCATCGTATAGAGGACGAAGATATGGATCAACTTTTTCTTTTAAATCGCCAGGCAAGAAACCTAAATTTTCTCCCGCTTCAACTGCTGGTCTTGTTAAAACTATCTTTTTAACAATATTATTTTTCAGTGCGTCAACCGCAAATACTACTGCTAAATAAGTTTTACCTGTTCCTGCCGGTCCAACCCCAAAAACAACATCATTATTTTTAAGAGCAAAGTAATAATCTTTTTGTCCCATTGTTTTAGGATAAATCATCTTACCACTCGCTGTTTTAGTAATCCTAATATTGTATAATTCACTAATTTTTCCTAAATTATCTTCTTTTGTTAATTTCAATGCATAAACAACATCACGGCGTGTAATCGTAATTCCTTTTGCGACTAATCCTAAAAGTGCAGCAACTACTTTTTTTGCTTCTTTAAAATGTTCTGGATCATCACCTGTAATGCTGAGTTCATCACCTCTAAGAGAAATACTCACATTTAAGGCTTCTTCAATCATTTTAAAATTCTCGTCATGATTTCCACAAATATTATTTAATTGCGCAATACTATATTCTTCTAATTTAACTTGTTCTGTCATTTAATTCTCCTCTTTAGATGCAATATCTTCTATCAAAATATATTGTACCTTTAATACTCTTTTGTTATCAATTATACCATAAGATAAAACTTTTTCTCTATCTATTTTATCGATTGAGCCTAGTTTACTACGAATTGTATGGAGAAGATAGCTAAATGCTTCACCATCATCCATTTTTTTCTTATCGATCTTCGCCTCATAGGTAGTATACGTATATGCTTTGATCGTTCCTTCGGTTTCAATAATTTTATCTACTTCACTAGTCGAAGTAATCGTATTAGAAACTAGCAGATCACCTTTTTTTACATACTGGTTCAACTTAACCAAAATATTTCCACTGCTAACATCAATTTTTTGAATTACTCCGTCTTTACTTGCATAAATATTCTCAAAATTCTTTTCTACTTTTTTAGCTCCAACACTATTTGTATATTTTACAAATAATACGCCACCTTCTTGATAAATATTTAAATAATCTATCTTCCCTTAAAAACTATCTTTTAAATCATCATAAATATCATTTAATTGTTGATAAGTTCTTTTTTTATCACCAACATCAATATGATTTTCAGCTAAAACCTGATTAACTAATTTAGTTGTACTAGGATTATTACCGATAATCTCAACTCTAAAAATAAATTGATTACATAAAATCACAGTGACTGCAAAACTGACAACTCCAACGATGCTCAATTTACGATAAAATATTAAAATTAAATAATACAGTATTCCAACACTTTTGATAATTGTTAAATGATATTTACGAACCATTATCCGTTGATAAATAGGCAAATAGAATCGATATGTACAATCATCGACTTTTGTTAATTGAAATACTGTAATATGGTCCTCTTTAAATGATTTCAATAACCCTACTATATTCTCACTGACGACTTCACATAAATCATATCCTAATCTCATAGAAATCTTAAGCAATCAATCTTTCCATAAATTATTACTTCTTGATCACTATAATATCTTATTTCTAAATCTGCGCCAGTTACTTTAAGAGTATTATTAGCCATCTTTATCTCAATAACATTATTTTCTAAAAGCATCACACATTCATAATATTTGACACTTAAACACTTATTTTCCATATAGATCATCGAATCACCTAACTAATTATATGAATATTTTTTTAGTAAATGCGTTTAATCGTGTAATAAAATAGTTTCACTATAAT
>OJVV01000363.1_pt1 | contig 11474 bp, 10 predicted proteins | sample 1600271 | NCBI WGS metagenome assembly OJVV01 (sample SAMN04436850, study PRJEB24849) | human gut metagenome | biome: human gut; feature: NICU; material: stool | host: Homo sapiens | place: USA: Saint Louis, MO | collected 2011-10-07
ACCCATGTAGCAAAGGTATTTTTATAATTTCTATAATCAAACATATTTTTATTATAGAAATTATTTTTTCTCTTTAATTCAATCACATTTTTATCTAATATAGATGTTAAAGTAACATTATTATCCACAATATATCCACAATTTAATTTCTCAATATATGACTTCAAATCTCCTGTATCAGTAGTTATTACCGCAGTTCCGCACGAAATAGCTTCGACAAATTTTGTAGAAAATCCAGCCATTGTTAAACGATTTTTTTCTCTCAAAAAAACAATATAATCTGAAGATAACAATACTTTCAAAGACTCTGTATGTGGCACTCTCCCCATAAAAATTATAGATCCATTCAGATTTTCTAATTTTTTTTCTGCATCTGGGCAGATTTTTATAAATTGCTCTCTTGTTGCTCCGACTATTCTTAAAACAATATTATCTTTATTGCACGAATCTCCAATTGCATCAATAATTGGCAAAAATATTTCTTTGCTTCTCCCTAGATTACCGGTATATACAAGATTCAATTTCTTAGAATCGAAATCATACCGCTCTTGTTTCCACATCTCATTTTCTTTATCAACAAGTGGAGGTATAAATATTACATTTTTACATCTTTTATAGTAGTTACACAAATATTTACTTATTGCAATAATTCCATCAAGCTTTTTTTGTGTGTATCTCATTCTAAAAAAAGAATCCCCAGCGCTTAAAATATTCATTGGAAAATTATAATCTTTTCCTGAATACCATTCTGTACAATCTGAAATAATTTTGATATTATTCTGTTTACAATAATTAATTAGTTTAAGCATCGCAATAGCTGGATAATTATAAACAATTACAATATCAATATCTTGTATCCTTTGAATTAAATTAATAATATTATTTATAGATGTCATTTTTTTCAATAATCCGGTAAATCCTGCAGGTCTTAAAAATGACCATACTTTAAACCCCATGACATCATGTTCAGTCTCTAACAGTTCATGCGAACATTCTTTCTGTTCGTCTAAAAAAAAGACTCTATTACCGGCTTCTCTAAGTGCCATTGCATTACTAATTACTCTATTTGCCGCTGCATCTTTATCTGGCAATGAAAAAAATCCAATATATAATATATTTGCCATCTTACTCACTTCCTACAATTGACCTAATTTCTTCAAAATATATGTCGGTTACAATATTTCGATCAAATTCTCTTTCCATTTTTTTTCTGGCTTCTTTTCCCATCTTTTCTTTTTGTTCAAATGAAAGTTCAAGAAACTGTTCAACCTTTTCTATCAACGATTGAACATCATTTACATTGCAAACATATCCCGTAACACCATCCGTAATTCCATCCATCACTCCTGGAACAGCAGATCCAATGCAAGGTCTTCCTACAGAACTATGTTCAAGTATTGTATTGGTCATTCCTTCATATTCACTTACGTGAATGCACAAATTTGATTCTGCAACCCTCGAATACATATCCTTAACAACGCCACAATAATTTACAATTCCTTTTTGCTGAAGTTCATCAATAATCGGTCTATATTGCTCGTCATCATAATCACCAAAAATTCTAAATTCCGTATATGGATATTTTTCCTTAATATACTTAGCACACGCTATATATTCTTCAATACCTTTAAACTTTACAATTCTTGCTACATAATCAATAACTATTTTTCCATTATTATACGGATATTCTGTATATGGATATTTTTCCAGATCTACTCCTGATCCCGGCAAAAGACGATAATGAGTTTTATTTTTCAACAAAGCCTGCGTATAGTCTCTTTCATAGCTATTTTGATACATAATACAATTAGCCTTATTCTCTGATATTTTATATAGGATTTCTACTATAGCAATCAGTAATGAATTTCCTTTCATAACACCTGCATTATTGACAATGTAAGGTATATGCAGCCTCTTGCATAAATAGCTTGGATAATAAGATGTTTTTCCGTTATAAGTCAATACTAAATCTGGCTTTTCTGCAATCAGAATTTTCTTTATATCTCTTAACAACCTCAATTCTTCAAATACATTCATTCCTCTTCGATTTATATCAATATTTGTAAATCTAATCCCTTTTTCCGTAAAATAATCTATTTTTTCTCCATAAGGGCTTACTAGAAGAACATCATATCCTAAACTTTTCAACTTCAAAATAAATTCACTTCTAAAATTATAGAAGTTATAATCTTTGCACGAAAATAAAACTATTTTTTTCATTATTATCTTCCTTTTCTTCAATCTGCTTTATAAATTTTTTCTAGCGCAGTTGAAAACTCATATGGACATTTCCAATTTTTTGAACAAACCGGCATAGTACAGTAGTTGTCACCAAATACACTGCGAAGTGAATGGTTACTTTTATAAATCATTCTAATAAATGGATTAAAGACTGCTGTTAATACTATTTTTTTATGTTTGCAACTTGCGATTTTTTTGAACTAGTTCATATGTACTGATTCTATGACTATCTCTCGGATATGTAATTTCATTCAAATCATTATCTATTGCGAACTTCAAAAAATCGCTTATATTTTCAACATATATGAAATCTCTAAAATTTCTGTATTTAGGAAATATTGGTGACTTCACTGCAAACTTTTCCAACTTTGGAAAATTGCCTTTATTTGTTTTACCATATATCATTGGTGGTCTAACAATACATATATGAAACTGGGGAGTTCTCAATTTTTCAAGTCTAATACCAGCCTCATATTTACTACGTTCATAAGGTGTAACCGGATGATATCCAAATTTTTCATGTTCTTCTCCCAATTCAATACCAAACACACCCATAGTTGAGATTTGAATAAATTGAGCCACACCTGAGTTTTTAGCTTTATTAGCTAAATCTAATGCCAAATCTCTATTCACCTCAAAATATAAAGATTCATCTATTTCATCAAATCTATGTACTATCGCACTAACATTAATTATTACTTTATACTCAGAAAAGGAAACTCTTTTCCAACCCTCGTGTGCATCAACAATATCCACATCATATCCATTGCTTTTTTCTAAATATTGTTTGACATTATTACCAAGAAAACTATGTTCGCCAATAATCAGAACTTTCATTTTTACCTCTTTACTTCAACCTATGCGCCGCTACTACCAACTCAGATATTTACCATCCACAGTTGTAAACATTTCCAGGTATCTTCTTTTCAATCTGGTTCCATATTTCACATCAATTTCAGGAAGATTTTCGCCTAAAAGATGTTTAACCTGAAGATATGGTAAATTCAATCCTCCTGCTGCAAAAATAGAAACTGTAGCATCAATTCTTGGATTAATCTCTAATAACCTACAACTTCCATCTTCTGCAAATTTAAAATCAATGCCTATATTTCCATCAAGCTTCAATTTTTTTACAACAGACTCAGCGATCCTATATGCCTCTTCATTTTTCTCAAGAACAGATTCTTGTGTGATACTCATTACCATAACTGGATTTCTTCTTCCTGCCATATAAAGTATATTTCCATTATCCGCAACAAGGTCTACATCATATTCATCTCCAGGTAAATACTCCATTACCATAAGTTCTGGAAATTCATCAGCTTCTTCCAAAGTTTTCTTCATATCTTCGTAAGAAATGAAAAAAGAATCCGGTTTTTCATATGCAAATATATGATATCTTGACTTGCTGGCATCTATAACACGTACACCACGAGCGCCACTACCTTCCGTCATTTTTACGCACACTGGTTTTTCTGGATATCCAACCGCCCTTATTGCCCGATCAAAATCATTCATAGATTTTATAACTGAATATTTAGATACAGGTATTTCATTCTCCTTCATAAAATCAAACAGCTTAAGTTTATTGTTTGCTACATTTAAATTCTCATCTCGTGTCATTGACACTTTAATCCCCGCATCATCAAAACGCTCAATATTATCCAAAAGTATCGGCAGTTCAGCAGACATTTGTGGAACAAAAATATCCACTTTTTCTTTCTTACAAATTTCAAGTATTGTGTCTGCATATGTAGGATCTTTTGCAGCCGGCACCATATAGAACTTGTCCACTAAATACTTATTTGTAGGATCAGAACTCATATCCCCACCTATTACAGTGATTTTACGTTCGCCATTATTTTTAAAACATTTTATAATTCCAGGTGCAAATTGTGATCCACTCGCACTCATCATTATTGTAATAGGTTCCATCATTAAACCTCCACAGTTTCAAACACATACGGAGCAAATATATCGTCTAATGTCTGCTCTCTTTTAATACATGTTACATTATCTTTTAATATCATATAAATCGGAATATCCGGATGAATAAAAGGCGGTTTATCTACTATTGAATATCCACCAACATTACAGATTTCTACTCTATCTCCAAGTGCCAGTTTGCCTTCAAATCCAGAATAAATCACATCCTGCTCTAAACACGTATATCCAACGAAATCAACATTTTCATACTGTTCAGCCTTTGGACTACTAACAATTCTCATTGGAACTTTCTTTAAGCCGCAAATTTCTCCAACATTATGAAAACTACCATCGAGCAATGCAAAATATTTACCACGGATTTCTTTTATATCTAAAACGCTCATAAAAATATGAAAATATTTAGAAACGATTGTTGTCCCTGGTTCTGTTATAAGCATTGGCTTTTTTACTTGATTTGAATAATATTTTGCCATTTCACCAGCAACTGCACTAGCATAATCCTTAAAAGAAGGAGTATGGCCAAATTGTTCTTGCAATTCCGGATCAAGTTTTCCATACATTCCACTTCCCAAATCTATGTACTGAAGATTATCTAATTTATATTCTTCTACCAGATTAAGCATCCCGATAATTCTGTTTTTCCATGATTCTAAATCCCTTGCTCGACTGATATGAAAATGCAAGCCCCTTACAGAAAGATTTTCAATCTTCTCAATTATATTTAAAGCATTTGCAAAATCACCATTTTCAATATCTAATCCGAATCTTGAGTGCAGACCATTACCAATATCAAAATTGACTCTTATTCCGATTTCAATTTTTTTATTTGAATGATTGTTCGCTATTTCACATACTTTTTCAAGTTCTCTCATATTGTCTACATTAAGTAGTCCTCCATTCAATAGACAATGTTCCAGCATCTCTCCCTTACCAGGACCGTTGTAGACAATGTGTTCCGGCAGAAAACCTATTTTTAACGCTAATTGGTATTCCATGTCAGACACAACTTCTGCATATCCACCCAGATTTTTAACAATATTGCAAACTGCAGGTGTATAATTTGTCTTAAAAGAATATGCAATTTGATAATTTTCATATACAGATTTCATCGTATTTTCCAAATCATGGTAATTATTTATAAATTCATCTGCATAAAATATATAATAAGGTGTTTTCAATTCTTCTATATCCATACTTTATTTCTCCATAAGCAATTACTTCACTTTAATCCCCATTGCTTCCCATTTATTTTTCTCTTCTAACGTAAATTTTTTATCAGAACGGTACTGATGCAACATCGGTCTGTCATCCGCACCATAATTATGCTTCATCCTCTTATATAAAATAATAAATGTATATATAATCACTTTAATATCCAAGATGAATGAAACGTTTTCCGCATAGTATACTTCATATTTAAGTTGAGTTTCCCAGTTACACTGGCATTCTCCACACAAACTATCTGGTGGAAGTAAGCCTCCCCTTACTTTATGCGCTACTCTTTCATTCTCTTCATAATACGGCAAATAAAATTTAGGCTGAGGACGAGGTCCTATAATTGACATATCTCCTTTAAAAATCATCAACAATTCTGGAAGTTCATCCAGTGATGTCGAACGGAGTGCAATTCCAAATTTAGTCAACCGCTGCTTTTCCGGCAGCAATTCTCCGTTTTCATCCTTTTCATTTGTCATAGAGCAGAATTTATATAATTTAAATATTTTCTCATCTTTTCCGATTCTATCTTGTAAAAAAAGGACTGGACTTCCCATCTGAATTCTCACAATAATTGCAATGATCAAGTAAATCGGCGACAAAACAATAATTGCAATACCTGAAAGAATAATATCCAACAAGCGTTTAATAAACAGTTTATACATTCTTTCTTACCCTCTCATAAAAGCACACTCAAATGCTTCTGCATAATTACATCCAGATTGAGATCCACGATATGCTGCAAGTCCTTCAATGGCTTCATTACTGCGTGGATGCGGATACGGTCTCATTACACCTTTATAAGCAGAAAGTGCTTTCAATTTGCACGCAACACCTTCTTTGCCAATTTCGACAAAATAGTTAGGCATAAAGCGATTTGCCGAACTATCAAATGACCACTCTGTACTTGAAGGTACTTCCATATATAAAAGCTGTTTCAATGGAGAAATATTTTCTCTTCGCTGAAATAAACGACTTGCTGCTTGAACTGCATATGTAGTCTGAACATGGTCATTATTTGTATCTGATGGATGATGTGTAATAATGGCTTCTGCATTCCAATCTTCAATACATTTTTCTATAAATTGAACAAGTTCCAAATGTGGAACAGTATTCATTTTTATATTTGGAAAATCCGCATGATACGTTTTCTCTACATTAATAATATCAAGGGCTTCCTGCTCATCTGCAGATAATGTAGAGGATAAATCTTTCCTTGCAGCTGCTTGACTAACCATAATAGCCACTGCAACTTTATGGCCCTCTTTAACTAATTTATGTATCGTTGCTCCTGCACCGAGCACTTCATCATCAGGATGAGCTACAACAACTAAATAATTCATTTCCCTTTTCTCCCTTACTTTTAGCGTCAACTTCCATTTCAACTCAATTACTTAACTCTTGCAGATTCATATCCTAGAACAACTTCACCTGCTTCAAGTTTTCTGTAATCATCTACTTTTGCTCCTGCCTTGACAATTGCTCCAGAATTTATGTGACAGAATTTTCCTATCAGCACATCATGATCAACAATAGCACCCACACTGATTATTCCACCTTCTGAAATTTGAGTATGTGCATTCACAATTGCTTTTGGCTCAATGATTGTTCCTTCTTTAATTTTACAAGATCTGCTCACATATGCTGATGGATGAATAAGAACTGGAATATTGAACCCTGTTTTCTTTAATATAAGAATGATATTTTCTCTGATTTCATTATTTCCAATACCTACAAAGGCATCTTCATATTGATTTTTATATTTTTCTATATCCGAAATTTTTCCAATAGCTATTTCACTATTATCATCAATAAAATCAATTTTCGAATATCCCAAATCCATTGCTATCTCAGCTACTACTTGCCCATGTCCACCAGCACCTATAATCAGCAATTTTCTATCCACGTTTTTCTCTTCTCTCTATTTATAAGTTTTTTACGCAGGATAATATGTTGAAACCACTTTTTCCACTCTTTCTTTCATATCATCCTTATTCTTATATGCCGCTTCCAGAAGACCATCCAGTTGCTCCAAAAACTCTTCAATATCAAATGGAATCGGGCAACCGATATGAATTAAATCATTTTTCGTTTTCTTTAAGCCCTCATCAGCCATTAATTTTTCCTCGTATAACTTCTCACCTGGCCTCAGACCTGTATAAGTCAACTGAATATCAACATCTGGTGTATATCCAGATAAACGAATCAGATTTCGAGCTAATGTATCTATTTTTACAGGTTCTCCCATATCAAGCACGAAGATTTCTCCTCCTTTTGCGTAAGTTCCCGCAAGAAGAACAAGACTTACCGCTTCTGGAATTGTCATAAAGTAACGGATGATATCCGGATGAGTAACTGTTACCGGTCCGCCTGCTTCAATCTGTCTTTTAAAAATCGGAATAACTGAACCATTACTTCCCAATACATTACCAAATCGCACTGCAACAAATTCTGTTTGTGCTGTTTTCAGCGCCTCTACAACTTTCGGTGCCGTAATCATATCTTTCATTTCATGTGTAAAGAGCTGTGGCACTTCATATGCCTTCCCTTCTTTCACCTTAGCTGCAAATGCCTGAATAACCATCTCACACAAGCGCTTGGATGCACCCATGATGTTCGTTGGATTAACCGCTTTGTCTGTACTGATCAGTACGAATTTTTTACATCCATGAGCCATTGCTGCAAATGCTGTTTTGTAAGTTCCCAGTGCATTATTCTTAATTGCTTCGCACGGGCTGTCTTCCATTAATGGTACATGTTTGTGTGCTGCAGCATGATATACGATTTCTGGTTTGTACTTTTCAAATACCTGGAACATTTTTCTACTGTCACGCACAGAACCAATAATGGTATCTAACTTCATTTCCGGGTATTTCTTCTTTAATTCTAATTGAATGTCATAAGCATTGTTTTCATAAATATCGAAAAGAATGAGGTGTTTTGGCTGATGTGATGCAATCTGTCTTGCTAACTCTGAACCAATAGAACCGACACCAGTAATCAAAACAACCTTTCCTTTGATATACTCAAATACCTCTGTCATATCTGGCTTAATCGGATCTCTGCCCAGTAAATCTTCAATCTGCACCTGCTTCATCTTACTAACAGTTACCTGTCCAGTATATAACTGATACATTCCTGGCAGATTCATAAGTTCACAAGCTGTTTCACTGCAAACCCGCAGGATATCTCTTTTATCTTCTGGTCTTGCACTTGGAATCGCCATATAGATTTTCTGAATTTCAAATTTTTCTACAGCTTCCAGGATTCTGTCTCTACCACCAAAGACTGGAACATCATCTATGTATCTTCCCCACTTGTTCGTATTATCGTCTATAAAGCAGGCTACTTTCTCATTTGTCTCTTTCGATGCTTTCAGATCACGATAAATCATCTGACCGGCAGAACCAGCTCCAATCAACATGACTTTCTTTTCATACTCACTCTTATTGCTTCTTCCTCTTAAAAGAAGAATAAAACGATATGAAAAACGAATTCCCAAAGTCAAGCTGAACTGACAAACAATGCCTATCAAATAATAGGAAACAGGCATTCTCTGCACGAATACAGTCAATGCTACAATATAAACAATGCCACTAATTGCAGTTGCCACACTCACTCTTAAAAGTTCAGTGTAACTCGCAAACCGCCAAATGCTTTTATACAATCGCATAAACCAGAACAGTACCACACAAAAACCTGCATAAAGCAAAATACTTTTATAGTATGCATGGAGATATTGTTTTTCTATCATGCTAAATCTAAAGTCGAATCGAATCAGCAGCGCTGCACAATATGACACTACAACAGCCACGAAATCATATATCATCAATAATAAAGTGACCACTTCCCAGTGTTCCATTTTTCTCATTTTACAAGAATTTCTACTCATATTCTCCCCTCTATCATCTCGACATATTTGTTATTTATTATCAAAAGGTTCTCTTTTAAATGCGAGATATTTTCCTTTAATTTTCATATTCATATACAATTTCTTTTTTAACACAACAAATAGCCTGTATACGTCTATGTGAAGTACGGCAGGCTACTAAGTCTAAATGCATGTTATTCTATCTTGTCTTGTTTCAATAGGTTAAAAAGAAACATTCAAGAGTAAATCTCTGTATTTTCATATAAAATAGCTTTCGATCTTAAGCCCATTATTCAAAAACAACATAGAAACATTCGACTTAGAGACTCTGCTATCCCATTGAAAAACAAAGGTTCTCACTGGTTGTCCCTATTATATCTTTAAGCCCAGTATACTCGATTTTTATATCAACATCCGGTTCATAACCAGATAATTTAATTAAATTTTTTGCCATATCAGCTATTCTTACTGGCTCACCCATATCTAAAATAAAAATTTCACCACCCTTAGCATAGGCACCTGCTTGAAGAACTAACGATACTGCTTCAGGGATTGTCATAAAATAACGAATTATATCAGGATGGGTCACTGTTACAGGTCCACCTTCTTTAATTTGTCTTTTAAATATTGGAATTACCGAGCCATTCGAACCTAGAACATTGCCAAATCTTACAGCAACGTATTCAGTTTGTGATCTTTTATTGTAAGTTTGAACAATCATTTCACATAACCTTTTTGTAGCACCCGTCACATTAGTTGGATTGACTGCTTTATCAGTCGAAATCAAAATAAATTTTTGTGCATTATATTTATCTGCAGCTCGAGTAACATTTAATGTTCCAAAATAATGTTCCAAAAACATTATTTTTTATTGCCTCATTCAGCGAATCTTCCATCAAAGGAACGTGTTTATGTGCAGCCGCATGATAAACAATATCAGGATGATAAATCTCAAATAATTTATTGACCTTGACTTCATTTCTTACAGAAGCAATTAAAGTCTCTAAATTAAGTTCTGGATAATTATGCTTTAATTCTAATTGAATATCATAAGCATTATTTTCATAAATATCTACAATTATTAATTGTTTTGGTTTATTTGCAGCAATAATTCACTACCGATTGATCCGCCCCCACCTGTTACCATAACAACTTTATCGGTTACATAGCCCATAATATCAGCTAAATTAACTTTTATTGGATCACGTCCTAATAATTCTTGAATCTCAACCTCTTTTAAATCAGAAATATGAACATCTTCATTAATAAACTGATATATTCCAGGCAACTTTTTTAACTTACATTTTGTTTCTTTACATATATTAAAGATATCGATTAAATCTCTTTTACTTGCTGAAGGCATCGCTACCATAATTTCTTCTATCTTATATTTATTTACAGCTTCAATGATCTTATCACGACCACCATATATTGAAACCCCATGAATTGTTCGATTCCATTTACTTGGCTCATCATCAATAAAACAAATAACTTCTTTATAGATACTCTTTGAACCTAAAATCTCCTTATAAACTTTTTCCCCAGCAACTCCGGCACCAATAATCATTACTTTTTCTAAAGGTCGTTGCTCTTTTCTTCCCCTTATATTATGACGCGCCGCATATAACCTAATAAAACGATAAATAAATCGACTTCCCCCAACCATCAATACTAATAATAAAAAGTAAATAAAATAACAACTTCTTGGTAATGGATTTCCAGTCAATTCACATATTAAGATATTTGCTATGGCACTCATAATCGACGCAAATATAATATTTTTTAGTTCAATTATCGATGCAAACTGCCATAAACTATGATATAGACGAAAAGTAATAAAGATTGCTAGTCCAATTAATATCATTGAACCAATCAATATATTTACTCTATGTAGATACTGAGACTCAATAGGTCCATTGAATCTCAATAATAAAGATCCATATGCAGCAATTATAATGCTAATAACATCAAAACTAACTAAAAATATTCGTCTAATATTCAGTTGCGTCTTTTCTCCCAATCTTTTCATTCTGTTCTATCTCCCTTCTAGAAACTCAGAAAAGTAACTACTTATCATTTCTCGATTTTCTAAAATCATTTAACATTCTTTTTTTAAGCATGATAAAAGATTCTATCAAATATACAAGGTAATTATGATTAATTTAAGACAATAAATCAAGTGATTTTCCATATTTTCTCT
>OJVV01000364.1_pt1 | contig 11449 bp, 9 predicted proteins | sample 1600271 | NCBI WGS metagenome assembly OJVV01 (sample SAMN04436850, study PRJEB24849) | human gut metagenome | biome: human gut; feature: NICU; material: stool | host: Homo sapiens | place: USA: Saint Louis, MO | collected 2011-10-07
TATTATGGACGGGCTGGATCAGGCAAGACACGTGCCGTATATGAGCGCATACGTCAGGTCATGACAGATTGTCCAGGGGAACCAATAATTTTACTTGTTCCTGAACCTGCCACCTATCGGGTAGAACGGGAGCTAGCTGAATTTATGCCTGAAAAAGGCTTTACTACGGTTCGTGTCGTAGGCTTTGGGCGTTTGGGTTATCAGGTATATCAATCGATAGGCTCAAAAGGGGCTGGTCAATCTAGTTTATCAAGCTTTGGCCGGTCTATGTTGTTGCGCCTTGTAATGAAACGAAAGCAAAAGGAACTGGGGCTGTTAGAACAGGCTACAAAGCGGCCTGAGTTTTCCTCCGTATTGCAACAGCTCTTTTCTGAATTCCGCGCCTTTCGTGTAGGCCCTGCTGACCTAGAACGAGGGGCAGAATCTGTTAAAAATAATGTATTACAAAAGAAATTACGCGAGCTAGCTATCTGTATGTCTGCTTATGAAGAGGAACTCAGTCATCATGGGGAGCGCGACATCGATCCTATCATGGAAATCGTAGAGGCTTTGCCACAATCTCCTCTCATGGAGAATAGCCACGTCTTTATCGATGGTTTTCATTGGTTTACGCCCACACACTACGAGTTGATTTATACCTTGTTTGACTTGGCAAAGGAAGCCGTTATTACTATCGATTTACCGATGGCCCCAAAGGCGTTAAATTTAGCTCGTCGAGGGGAGCATCTTTTCAGCCGCCCTTTAGAGATTTACGACACCTTAGTTGCTCGTTATGGCTCTAGTATCAACTGGGTTGGCTTTGATGGGAAACGAGGCCCTCAAATCGTTCAAGAGCTAGAGGCTAATTATTTTGCTAGCCCTAGTAAGAAAAATACTACAGATGCAACGATTCCGCTTATTCGAGGCTATAACAGGGAACGCGAAGCCGATGCGGTGGCTCGTCGTATTTTAGCCTATATAGAATCATCTGAAGAGGCTCGTTACCGAGATGTATGTATCATGCTCCGCGAGTCTGAATCCTATGGTGACACTTTAGAAAATGTTTTTGCTCGCTACGGCATTCCGCACTTTATCGACCGTCAGCGGCCTATGAAAAACCATCCATTAGGTGAGCTATTGTCGGCTCTCTTTGATATCGTGCGTTATAACTATAGTCGGGACAGCATGTTCCTCTTGCTCAAGACAGACTTGATGCCGCTTACTCGTGAGGCTGTAGATGAGTTAGAGAACTATGTTCTCGAGTTTGGTATCGACCATTATAAATGGGAACGTGAAAGCTGGCCGTACTTACGAGGCTTTCATGAGGGGCAAGATGAAGAGAGCTACGTAGATGCACCACGCAGAGCACGTGTTAACAAAGCAAGAGAAACTATTATGGATATATTATCTCCATGGTTTGACTTTGCTGCTAATGCGGAGGGTCATACAGGGGCTGAGTGGGGTACACAACTTTATGGTTTATTAGAAATCTTACAAGTGCCAGAGCGGCTCTATGAATGGGCGAAGGACGCAGAAACTATAGGTGATCAAGAATCCAAAGCTAGTCATGAACAGATGTATAATGCGGTTCTTTCCTTTATAGACGAAATTTCTATGGTCATGAAGGATGAAATATTGACTCTGGATGAGATGATGCTCCTCCTCGAAGAAGGCCTTAGCGATGTAAACTACTCTATGATTCCGCCGTCTTTAGACCATGTGGTGATTACCACTATCGAACGTGGTTACAGCCAGTGGTGGCCTAAGGTGTTCGTAATGGGCCTCAACCAAGGCGTATTCCCTCAAAGTATGGGAGATGAAGGCCTCATCAAGGATAAGGAGCGTCAAGAATTGGCCGATGCAGGCATTACCTTAGCAGAAGGGGCCTTGCCGAAGGCTTTCAACGAGAATTTTCTATTATATCTCGCCATGACACGGGCATCCGATTCGTTGACCTTGTCCTATGCGGGCTCTGGTGAGGATGGAACAGGTCTTGAGCCATCCCTCGTTGTAAAGCGATTAGAATCTCTTGGGTACGTAGATCAGGCAGTAGATATTCCTCTCTCCATTGCACCTGATACAGAGGCAGATTACGTGTGGCGCCCACTCCAAAGTCTGTCATTGCTATCTGAGCGTTGGGGGGCTCTCTTTAGTGGTTATGAGGTCAATCCTCTTTGGTGGGGACTCTATAACTGGGCTCGTGAAAGCGAAACTTATCGTCCTCGTTTAGCGGAGGTGTCACGTGGCATTCGAGATAATACCGATGTGCCTGTCATAACGCAGGATTTAGTGAATGGGCTGTTCTTGTCTAAAGGCTACATGTCTGGTTCTGTGACACGCCTTGAACGATACCAACAATGTCCGTTTAAGTTCTATGCCCAATATGGTTTGAAACTAGAACCGCGTCCAGTACGCTGCTAATTTAGAGCGCTTAGGTAATTATCTACTAGAAAATAACAAACAATGGCGTGACCTCGACGAAGAGGAACAAGAAAATCTATGCCGTACTGTGGCAGACGAAATCTTGCAAGAAAATCAGCTAGGTGAAGAAACGAGCGATGCCTACCAAAAGGCCATTGAACAGCGTGTACAGAGAACATTACATGTGACGGTAGACCGCCTCATAGAGTGGTCTAAGCGCAGCGATTTTGATACGAAGTATTTAGAGCAAGACTTTGGTCGTCAAGGTGGCTGGGATCCTATTCGGGTCCCTCTTGGTGAAGACCGTTACTTGCGACTCATCGGTCAAATTGACCGCATCGACGAATATACACGGGATGATCAAACCTATGGCATGGTTATCGACTACAAGTCGGGTGGTGCTCATGTGACGGCCCAAGATGTGTATTATGGACTTAAACTGCAACTCATGACCTATCTGTTGGCTTTGGAGTCCGCTTATGGTAAAACACATGGCGGATCTATGTACCCTGCGGCGGTGGTTTACTCTTACGTGAAGAACCCTAAAATCCCTGCTGATGCGCCTATATCTTATGAAGATGCGGTTTTGTTGGCTAATGAAAGCGATGCTTGGCAAAACAGTGGGTACTTCTCCGATGATATTGAGTTGTTGACGCATATTGACAATAAGTTCTTGTCCTATGGTTCTAAGCGAGGGCCTTATGTGCCGATTGCTACGAAAAAAGACCAAACCATTTCCAGCAGAGATTTGCGGAAGGTTAAGTCTACAGGCGAATTTGACGTAATGTGCCGCTATACAAATCATGTGATGGCTGAGACGGGACGTAACATTGGGGACGGGCAGTTCCCAATTAAGCCATATCAATTGAATGGCCTTAGACCTTGTACATACTGCGACTACAGAACGGTATGTCGCTTTGATTCTAGCCGTAATCGATATAATTATTTGTCTAGATTGTCCGAAGATGATGCATTAGAACGGATGAAAGAGGTCTTAAACGACGGAAATAATAGTAGCGAAGGAGGTGAAAACCATGGGTGTTAAATGGACACCAGAGCAAGAGTCTGCTATTATAGCGCCTAAGGATTCCTCCTTAGATAATCAGACCTTACTTGTTGCGGCCGCTGCCGGTTCAGGTAAGACCGCGGTTCTTGTAGAACGCATTATTACGCGTCTTAAGGACATGGATAATCCCTTATCTGTTCAAGAACTCATGGTTGTAACTTTCACAAAGGCTGCAGCTCAAGAGATGAGCGCTCGTATTGGCCTTGCCTTGGCTAAAGCCATGGAATCTACAGATGATGCTGCACTACAAGCGCGCCTTGAACGACAGCTCAATCTGTTGCCCTCGGCTCATATTTCTACATTGCACTCCTTTTGCCAATGGGTAATCCGGTCCTATTTCTATAAGCTCGACATTAATCCGACAGCGCGCATCGGCAATGAAGCAGAAATGACATTGCTACAACAAGAGGTATTAGCCGATTTATTAACTAAATCCTATGAAGAGGGCCTTTATAATATCTATGAGCTAGCAGATTTCTTCAGCGATGATAAATCCGATGCAGGCTTAACGGCGAAGATTATGTCCCTGTATAACTACGCCATGTCCCTCGCCAATCCCGATGGATGGCTACGCAAAGCCTTAGAGCCTTATAAAGAGGCGATGGACATAAACCCTAGTGATACGTTGTGGGGTCAATATATGTGGTCTAATTACATGGCTGTCATCGATCGCATTCGCGAGCGCTTAGAGCGGATGGAACAAATCTTGCTCGATCCAACAGGACCTCATAAATGGCAAAACATATACGATAATCAACTGGCTGCACTAGGCATGCTTTCAGCGGCTCAAACTTGGGACGACATGGGGGAAGCTTGTAAACATATGGATACCTTTATTAAAGATCAGTTCCGTATGGGCTCAAAAGAGGCGCAAGCCTAAGACCCTATATTGGTGGCAGAGTTTAAATCTTTGGGTGGTCAAAATAAAGATGACCTCAAAGCTATGCAAACCGCTATATTCACCGTTCCGGAGGCTACCTTGCAAGAGCAGTTTAAGGCTCAATATCCAATCATAGAAGGGTTAGTAGAACTGACGATTGCGTTCCATCAAGCGTATCGGGATATGAAACAAGAGCAAGGCATCATGGATTTTAGCGACCTTGAGCATCTATGCTTGGCCCTTCTCGTTGAGCCTGGCACAGAGGATGATCCTCAGCCATCTGAAGTAGCGAAGGAACTACAAGATACTTTCAAAGAAATCATGGTTGATGAATACCAAGATACGAACGGCGTGCAAGAGACGATTATTAACTTGATTTCTCGCATCGATAATAGGTTTTATGTGGGGGACGTGAAGCAGGCTATTTATAGCTTCCGTATGGCCGATAGTTCTCTGTTCATGGAGAAATATAATACGTACGGCGGCAATGATGCGGTAGAACGTCGTATCGACCTAGCGAAGAATTTCCGATCTCACGAAAATATCTTGGCTGCAACGAATTTTTTGTTTTATCAAATCATGACGGAAGACGCGGCAGAGCTCAATTACACAGAGGCTGAATCGCTCATTCCTGGCCGTATCGTAGAGGATGCGCCAGAGGATTGGGTCGGTGGTGACGTGGAATTACAGCTCTTAGATGTGAGTAAGGATACCCTTGGTGCTAGTGAAAGTGACGAAGATGAAGGGGATGATCCTGAAAACAACGAGCGTGAGCTAGATTTTATCATTCAAAAAATCAAAGAAATCCATGCTACTAAGAAGCAGGTGCAAAATCCAGATGGTACATTCCGTCAAATCGAGTGGCGAGACTTTGCTATCTTGCGCAGATCCTTGGCGGGCTGGGGCACGCGTGCCGTAGAAGCCATGCGTCAAGCGGGGATTCCTGCGGTGGTAAATGAGCGAGACGGTTACTTTGAAGCCCAAGAGATTCAACTCTTATTGGCGTTGTTATCCATCATAGATAATCCTGAACAAGATTTGCCGATGGCTGCCGTGTTGCACTCTGGCCTGGTAGGCCTTGATGCCAACGAACTAGGTGCATTGCGCCTGTCTGGTGAGGGATCCTTATGGTCTCTTATGCCAGCCTATGCACAAGAGGCTCAAGATGAGCGTTTATTGGCCTTTATTGGGCATATGGAAAGGTGGCGCACCTTATCGCGTCGTCACGGCGTGACCGATTTGCTGTGGGATATTTACGAATCTCAAGACTATGTAAACTATGTGGGAGCTATGCCGAATGGTCTCGTTCGTCGTGCCAATGTGCTCGCATTATACGATAGAGCCAAGGGCTATGAAGCCTCTGGCTTCCGTGGGCTCTTTAGGTTCTTGCGCTTTGTGGAAAGCTTGCGCGACAGCAACCAAGATATGCCTCTTGCCAATGTGGTGAGCGAGGCGGATAATGTGGTGCGCCTCATGACCATCCATAAGAGTAAGGGCCTTGAATTCCCTGTAGTATTCCTATCTGGTGTTCAAAAGCGATTCAACATGATGGACTTGCGTTCAGAACTTCTTATAGATAAAAATGCAGGTCTTGGTTTGAAAGGGTATTTCCCGGATATTCGAGTATCCTTTCCGACCATGCCTTGGTTCTATGTGAAAGACGTAAAAGAAGCGGCCCTCAAGGCGGAGGAGCAGCGCATTCTCTATGTTGCTTTGACACGGGCACGAGATAAGCTGTTCATGACAGGCTTTATTAAAGGCTTTAAAAATTCTAAAGGTGTGTTAAGCACCATAGGTGAGCTCATTAAAAATGCGGCTTCCGTAGAAACTCAACAGTTACCGACAGATATTATTACACAAGCTAATACCTATCTAGACTGGATGATTATGGGCTTTGCTCGTCATTTAGCTGGTGGCAATCCATTGCGCGTAGCCATCGAGCATGAAGGGCCAACTTATTTTGATTTACCGGATAAACAGTGTCGTTTAAAGGTTGAAATCCATGATGGCTCTCTTTATGGTGATCTCGATTACAAAGCGGATATCGACGAGACTACGATTAATAAGGTACGAGAGTTACAAGCTGTTAATTCCGTAGAATTACCGCAGGAAATCGTGGACCGATTCAACTATAGCTATCCGTACAATGATGCTACTCGCCGAACCGCAAAAATCTCCGTTAGTGAATTGAAACGAAGATTCCAAGAGCGAGAACTTGAAGCAGGAACTATTGATACTTTGAATGAACCAATTGCAACGGTAGAAGTTTCAGCAGATGACTTAGCAAACTCCGTATTCGGTCGAAAGCCACAAGCATTACAGTCTGAAGAGGATGTATTGACCGGTGCTCAATGGGGTACCTTGATGCATGAAGCTATGCAATGGTTACCTCTTGTTGAGTATACGCAAGCTTCTTTGACGAAAGAGCTTGATGCATTGGTGGGAAAAGGGACTTTCACAGAGGAAGAACGAAATTTATTAAGCGATACAAGTTTGTATAAATTTTTCAGCTCTGATCTTGGTAAGCGCCTTATCAATGCAAAACGTATCGAGCGAGAATTGCCATTTAGCATGCTCTTTGAAGGAAAACGCGTATATGACACCTTAGAGGACGGGGAAAATCTGTTCCTTCAAGGTATTATTGATACGGCCTTTGAAGAGGAAGGAGAATGGGTTCTCGTAGATTATAAAACGGATCGTGTTACATCCGGAGAAGACCTTATCAAGCGCTATAAAATCCAAATGGATCTCTATAAAGAGGCCTTGCAGCGATTGACGGGGATGCCCGTGAAAGCTTGCTATATTTATAGCTTCCGCTTGCACGATGCAATCATCGTGGACTAAAGTGTATAGATTCTTATAAATTAATAAACACAAAAGCTCTCTATTCGTTGATAGAGAGCTTTTGTGTTACCAATTACTTGTTATATATGTGGTAGTTTAGGCAGATTTAAGGCTTTTTTCTTTTTATGCTTTGCAGGTGCAAATACTTTGAGTACGCGCGGCAATACTTCAATGTCTACTGGCATAGCAGGACCTGCATCACCATCCATATTGGTCGATAAATCATCGACGTCAGATAGAAGTTCGATATGAGCTTTTTTCACAGTTAATGTCGTTGTATAACGAGAGTTATAGATGGCACCACTGATAATGAGTGGTAATACGCTGAGAATATCGAGGATAAAATATTCTTTGAAGATGATGATACGCATATAACCATCATCTACAGAGGCTTCTGGCATAAAACGCTCAAAGCTAGATACTACATTGGTAAGTAGGGCTAAAACGAGAGGAGATTTGCAAATGAAATCATCGTCCTCTGTTTTAATGCGGTACGTGTAGTCCTTTGTAGTGAACAACGCTTGGCCTGCTCTCAAGAAATACGCGAGAGGGCCGAGTATGCTCTTTTCCTTTGGTGTAACTTCATCTACAACCTTAGGAATAACGCCAGCTGCAATATTATTGCAGAAATACCGATCATTACAACGGCCGATATCAATGGTTCGAGTTTCATTGATATCGATACGTCTGATAGCTTGCGTTGGATTTTGGTGAATGCCGAGCGCACGAGACATATCATTTACTGTACCAACGGGAATAAACCCAAAGGTACAGGAGAATCCACCTTGGGCAATACCATTAACGGTTTCGTTAACAGTGCCGTCACCACCCATGCAGAATACGGCATCAAACCCGCGTTCACAAGCGTTCTTAGCAAAACGTGTAGCATCGCCTTCGCCTCTGGTGAATTTGACCTCAATCGTTTCGAACAAGGTACTCAATTTCCATTGTAAATCGAGGGCATAACGGCGCGCTGCACCTCCTCCTGAGACAGGGTTGATGATAATCAAACAACGGCTCATAGTATACTTCCTTACTTTCAAAAATGAGATATAGCTATTATCTATAGTTAAATTGACAGTCTTAATGATGAGTTCTATAATTGTAATGTATATACTTAATTTCGCACAACATACTTTCTAAGATATGTTGTATACTATATTATACTCATTTTAACCGTTCTTTGAAAGTCTGAAAGCACGAATGGTTAGTAAGGTTTAGGGGCTAGTAATGGGAAGACAAAGTTCAAAAGATAAATACAAATTGTCCGCAGTGGATTCTATCGAAAGATTACCTCTCAGTGAACAAGTATATTTAACATTAAAAACAGCTATCTTAACAGGCGAATTGATGCCTCAAGAGAAGCTTAACGAAGTAAAGATTGCAGAACAATTACAAGTGAGTGCTACACCCGTGCGTGAGGCATTCCGCAAATTGGCTAAAGATAATCTCGTAGTTATCGTTCCTTGGAAAGGTGTTACTGTAAAAGCTGACACGCCAGAAGAAATCGTAGCACTTTACCAAGTTCGTGAAGTAATGGAAGGACTTGGTGCTAGATTATGTGCTCGTCATGCTACACCTGAGCAAGTACAAGAGCTAAGAACCCTTTGTAAAGAAATGCATGAAATTGAAGATGCCACAGAACGTGTTGATGTAAACAGCCGATTCCATACAATGATTGCTCATTACTCTGGCAATGAACGCATTGTAGATTATCTAGCAGGTTTCCGTGAACGCGTTAATCGTGACATGTACATCAGTTCTTTCAATGCTGTACGTACACATGACTGTGATGATGAGCATGATCAAATCGTAGACGCTATTGAACGTCACGACGAAGTAGCTGCAGAAACAGCTATGCGTCAGCATATCAACAATGCATTTATCTTCAAAAAAGCAAATGCGGAAGTACAGCATAAAAAACTTAATGAAGTATAATGCCTGCTGATGCAATGGGCATAATTACATATGAGAGGCTCCGCCAATGGCGGAGCTTTTTTGATTATTATTTTGAATATCTAATTCAATTTTCATTTAGAGTATTTAGAGCATCTTGATATAAATTAGTTATCATTTGTTGTATTTAATTAACCGTTGTTTTAGACTATTGGACTAGTTTTCTTTTGTTTGATTTCGAGACGTTCTCTTGGTGTGGTTCAGAAGCTCTAGCCGTTTATAGTGTGATGTTAGGTGCGCATTACAGTTTTTATAATCTACAACACGCAGTCTTACGAGCTGACCTACGTTGATTTGAAAGGCTTGAGCGATTTTAAAAAGAATTTCTAAAGACATGCCTGAGATGCCTGTACCACATTCTAATTTACTTAAATAACTACGACTGATACCAATGTGACGAGCTAACTCTTGTTGAGACATATTTAGGGATACTCGAATGATGGCAATTTTATGACCTAAACAAACATATTGATGTTGTAAAACCGGGTCTTCGTACGTGTTGATCCGCAGTTCGGTGAGCGGTGTAGCCGAGGGGTTCATAGGGACTCCTTCCTTTTCCCTACTCTCTAAATATAGTATACTGAGATTGTTAGCATCTGACTAATATAGAAAACTAGATAATTATCGGTTATTACAGATAATTACACGAATTGTGAAAGTAGTATTACATGTATGCTATAGTAATGTGAGCATACCATCTAGTATGTTATTTTGAGTACAGGAGGCAATATGGAAAAATACATAGCCGTTGCCCTCGGTGGCGCTACTGGGGCCTTATGCCGTATGGCTCTCGGTGAAAGGGTGATGACAAAGGTCAGCTCGTTTCCGTATGGTACGGTAGTAGTAAACCTCGTTGGTTGCCTCATTATCGGTCTAGTCTTAGGCCTTTATATGCAAAAACCAGATCTACCTCAATGGGCGAGATTCTTCCTCGTTGTAGGTGGGCTAGGTGCATTTACCACCTTTTCAACCTTTGCCTTTGAAATGCTACAGCTTATGATGGCTGAATCCTATGTACAAGCATTATGGTACGGTGCAGTACAAGTCGTAGGGGGCTTAATCCTCTGTTGGGTTGGTATGCTAGTAGTGCGTCTACTCTGTACTATGTAAACATATTAACATCGAATAATAGTATACATTTTGATGTTATACAGTAACGTATTTTGTTATTAATGACTTGGGAGATATTATGAAATCTATTAGAACACAAGATGCCGTAGGGCAAACATTATTACACGATCTCGTAAGAATCGTCATCGGTGAGGTGAAAGACACGCCCTTCCGCCGTGGACATGTAATTACAGAAGAGGATATTCCTAAACTCTTGGATCTTGGCAAGGAACATGTATTTGTAATGGAGCCAGAAGATGAGGGGTTCTTACACGAAGAGGATGTAGCTCGTGCTTTATACCATATGGCAGGCGGTGAAAACATGCACGATGGCCCTATGGCACAAGGTAAAATTGAAGCCATTGCGGATGTAGATGGCCTTTTCAAGGTCGATGTAGACCGATTACATGCTATCAATAGCATTGGTGAGTTGACTATTGTAACAAAATTTAATAATACACCTGTGAAAGCAGGTGATAAACTAGCAGGCATGCGCTGTATTCCATTATTGTTAGAAGAACAACAAGTAGAAGATGCAAAGAAAATTGCTAATGGTAAGTCTTTGTTACATGTAAAGCCGTTCGTGCGCAAAACAATGGGTATTGTTACGACTGGTTCTGAAGTATTTGAAGGTCGTATTAAAGATGCTTTCACACCAATCATTGAAGAACGTTGTGCTGAATTTGGTGTTATAAAGGTAGCTCACGAAATTGTAACGGATAATACAGATGATATCGTGGCGGCTATCGACAAGGTGAAAGCAGCAGGCGCAGATATTATTTTCTGTACCGGTGGTATGAGCGTTGACCCAGATGATCTCACCCCAGGAGCGATTAAACGCTATGCAGATCGCGTTGTTACCTATGGATTACCTGTATTACCAGGATCCATGGTTTGCATTGCTTACTGTGCAGATGGCACACCAATCCTTGGTGTGCCAGGGGGCGTATTGTTCAGTAAACCGACTGCTTTTGATGAAATTGTGCCACGCCTCATCGCAGATGATGAAATCACCAAAGAAGATTGTATCCGTATGGGACATGGAGGATTCTTGGGCTAATAGGCTAGTATAACAAGATTAGCTAGAATAACCAATATAGCTATTTTAAGTAATATAGCTAAAGCAAATAATATAACTAGAATAATTAGTATAGCTAGTATAATGAATATAGTTAATATAGCCAATATAAGGA
>OJVV01000367.1_pt1 | contig 11368 bp, 2 predicted proteins | sample 1600271 | NCBI WGS metagenome assembly OJVV01 (sample SAMN04436850, study PRJEB24849) | human gut metagenome | biome: human gut; feature: NICU; material: stool | host: Homo sapiens | place: USA: Saint Louis, MO | collected 2011-10-07
CTAAATGAATCGTATTTATAGGGTAATTTGGAGTCAGGTACGAGGCGCATATGTCGTTGTATCTGAAATCGCAAAAAGCCATACTCGTGGCTCCAAAAGCTTTGTTAGTAATTCCGCTAAAGCTTCGGTAAAAGTTGGCTTGGCGGCTATGGTTTTAACCTGCGGTAGTGGGTTGATTTCGGGTGTTCAGGCAGAATCTGATCGAGGGGTTGCTTTAACACCAGCTAATGCGGATCCTGCGAATCCTAAGGAACATACTGCGGGCGGTGTGACATGGTTAACACCAAAGCCTGGTGCACCAACTATTAATATGTTTGACTATAATACGCCAGGGAATAAAGGACAAGGTTACTTGTATACCAATAACAAGGTATTTGGTATCCAAATCGGTAATAAGGCTAGTGCACGCGCTGATGATGGATCTGTATCTGGTATTTCTATCGGCGATTATTCTAACTCTCGTGGATTGGGTGTGGCCCTTGGTCATTATGCACAGTCCAACGATATTGGTTCTCTTGCGATAGGTGCAGCTACAAAAGCGGATGGATTCAACTCCTTGGCGATGATGCGTCAAGCCTATGCAGGCGAACAATATGCGGCAGCTATCGGTACAGCAGCATCCGCACAAGGTAAAGCCAGCTTGGCGATGGGGCACTCCGCATTGGCAACAGGTGAGCAATCCATTGCTATTGGTTCAGCTAATCCTGAACCTCTAAAAGATAATAAAGGTACTAAGTACACAAAATACGATGAAAAAACTAATACCCAAGCTAATGCAGCTCGTGCTATTGCTATCGGTCAAGGTGCTAAATCAGATACCGAAGATAGCGTTGCTATGGGTACAGGTGCTAATGTAGTAGCAGGTAGAAATTATAAAGGCGAGGATTTTACTCACGGCATAGCTATCGGCAGTAATGCCCTTTCTCAGGGAATACAAGGTGTAGCTATCGGTAACGGTGCAGCACATTATCGTGATAATGCGGTAGCAATTGGTAACAATGCTAAAACATATGCTGTAGACGGTGTTTCGATCGGTAATAATGCTGAAGCAGGTATTCAAAATGACCCTCAATATAAAGTAAATAACTCCGTTGCTGTAGGTAACTCCGCACGTGCTCATGGTGGCTCCGGTGTGGCATTGGGTAATGATACATATGCATTGGGCGGATCTTCTGTAGCAGCAGGTAATGCGGCATGGGCATTAGGTGAACGTTCCACAGCTATCGGTAACAATGCTCATTCTGAAGGTTACGGCTCTATTGCTATGGGTCGTGAAGCGAGTGCTTTGAGTACTCAAGATGGAGACAAGAAAAATGTTGTGGCTATCGGTGATGATGCACAAGCAACTGGCTCCCGTTCCATCGCATTGGGCGTAAGCGCTCAAGCTGGTACATTAGAACGTGTACGTGATCGTAGCGTTTACAAAGATAATCCTGAATTAATCACTAAACTTAAAGCTCAAAAAGAAGTAACTGATGCGGTAGCAATCGGTAGCGAAGCAAGTGTACAAGAAAACGAAGGCTTAGCTCTCGGTAGCAAAGCAACAGTAAATAATGTTCGTGGCGTTGCATTAGGTGCTAATTCTGCAACAGCTGCTCCTGTAAGTACTGCTAGTGAAACAATTAACGGTTTGAAATACAACTATGCAGGTGGTAGTGCTGATTCCACAGTTAGCGTAGGTAATACTTCTACAAAACGTACAATTACTAATGTTGCTGCTGGTCGTGTAAGCGCACAATCTACAGATGCTATTAACGGTAGCCAATTATATGGCGTTGCTAATGCAGTAGGTAATGTAGCTAACAGCACTAAGAATATCTTAGGCGGTAATGCTCAGGTTGACCAAAACGGTACTATCACCATGACTAATATTGGTGATACAGGTAAAAACACTGTTCATGAAGCTATTAAATCCGCAAACTCCGGTTGGGAACTTCAAGTTAATGGCCAAAAGGTTAAAGATGTAAAAGCTCCAAACCGTACAGTGAACTTTAACGCTGGTAAAAATATTAAATTAGAAGGCGCCGGAGACAATGTTACAGTTGCAACAGTTGATAATGCAAACTTCAACTCCGTTACAACTGGTAGCGTATCTATGAGCAAAACCGGTATCAATGCTGGTGGTTATCAAATTACCAATGTACAATCTGGCGGTGATACATTAACAAATGCGGCTAATATCGGTGATATTTCTCGTATTGCTGCAAAATACGATAAATACTTGCAACGTGGTTCTGCAACGTATGAAGCAAACGGTAATGGCAAGATTAACATGACCGGTACAAATGGTTTGACTGCTGAAGTAACAGGTTTGAAAAACACGTATGTTACATCTGGTACAGTATCCAATGACGGTAAGAGATTGACATTGACACGTAATGACAATCAAACATTCGATGTTGATATCTCTAAAATCTCTAATGGTCTTTCCAAAACTGACTACCGTTTGATTGCAAACCCTGCAGCAGGTAGCAATGGCGAATATAAAGTAGCTGCTGATGGTAGCATGACATTGACTGTTGCTGATGCTGATGGTTCCAACCCTAGACAAGTTAAGTTGACGAACCTTGCTTCTAAAGAGCAACAAGATATCAATACTACTAATATCACAAATAACACTAACAAGATTGCTAAAGGCTTAAGCTTCCAAGGCGATAACAATGTTAAAATCAACAAACAACTTGGCGATACTTTAGGTATTACAGGTGGCGCTACAGGTGCTTTGTCTGACAACAACATCGGTGTTGTAGCTAAAGACGGCAATCTAAATGTTAAGTTGGCAAAAGACCTAACAGGTTTGAACAGCGTAACTGCAGGTTCTGTTCGCGTAGGTACACATAGCGATAATAAAAACTATGTAACTGGTTTGGACAATAAAGAATGGAATGTTCAAAACCCTACCATCACATCTGGTCGTGCAGCAACTGAAGATCAGTTGAAAAAAGTGTCTGATGAAATCAAGACTACTAATGCAGCTAAAACAGATTACCGTTTGATCAACAATACAAACTCTGCAGACGGTTCTTACTCTGTAGAAAACAACAAGGTTGATTTAAAAGTTAAAGATGAAGCTCATCCTAACAGCCCTGCAAATACAGTAACAATCAATAACATCGCATCCAAAACTGAATTGGATAAATTGACAGAACGTGCTGTTAAATATGATCTTAACGGTACTACTGTTAATAAAAACAAGGTTACGTTGGAAGGCCAAGGCGGTACAACAATTACTAACTTGAAAGCTGGTGAAGTATCCTCTACTTCTACAGATGCTGTAAATGGTAGCCAATTACATGATGTAAAAATCGAAGCAGGTAAACATTCTAAAGTTACTGTTTCCGATGATAACCTCAAATTGACAACAACTCCTGCTACAAGCACTGAAGGTGCTAAATATGATCTTCGTTTGAATAACAAAGTGACATTAGGTAGCGGTAACAATCAAGTAGTTCTTGATGGTACTGCAGGCAGAGTAACTGCTGGTGGCGTTGTAATGGGTGCTCAAACTGTTCAAAATACGAAACATGCAAGCGAAACTGGTAATTATGTGACTAACTTGAATAATAAGAGCTGGGACTCCACATCTATCGTATCCGGTCGTGCAGCGACTGAAGATCAGTTGAAAAAAGTTAGCGAACAAATTACCCAACAAGGTAGCAGTGCAACTGACTATCGTCTTGTAAGAAACTCCAGCGCTGACGGTTCCTACAAGGTAAACGACAATGGTGAAGTATCCTTGACTGTAGAGGATAAAAACCATGCAGGCGTTAAAGAGCAAGTTACAATTAATAACATTGCATCCAAGACTTCTGTAGATAAATTGACAGATCGTGCTGTTAAATACGACATCAATAACGGTGTTGTTGATAAAACTAAGGTAACATTGGAAGGCGCTAATGGCACTACTATTACAAATGTAAAAGACGGTGCTGTAACAGCTACATCCACAGATGCTATTAACGGCAGCCAATTGTTCAAGACTAAAGAAGAATTGATCAATAAAGGCATGAAATTCGGTGCTGACTCCGGTAATGTAATCAATAAAAAACTTGGCGAACAAGTAAACGTTAAAGGTGGCATTACAGAAGCATCCAAATTGACTGCTGAAGACAATATCGGTGTTGTATCCGATGGCTCTAACGACTTGAAAGTTCGTTTGGCAAAAGACCTTAAAGGTTTGAACAGCGTAACTGTAGGTGATACAAAAGTTACTTCCAACGGTGTAACTATCAGCAACGGTGCTACAAACAATGCATCTGTATCCCTTACTAAAACTGGTTTGGATAACGGTGGTAACAAGATTACTAACGTTGCTCGTGGTACAATCGATAGCGATGCAGTAAACTTGGCGCAATTGAAAGAAGTATCCAACAGTGCATCTGCAGCAAATACAAAGGTAGCTGAAGGTAAAAACATTAAAGTTGATGAAAGCATCGACAATGTAACTAAAGCTAAAACATATACTGTAGGCTTGAAAGATGAAGTAACATTAGGCACAGGTAATACAGCTATTAACATTAACGGTACAACAGGTATCGTGAAAGCTGGCACTGGCGATAATGCGGTGACTATCAATGGCACAAATGGTACTATTAACTCCGGTAAAGTAACTATCAATGGTACTACAGGTACTGTTAACGAATTGACTAACAGAACTTGGAACCCTAAAGCTATTACTAATGGTCAAGCTGCTACAGAAGATCAATTGAAAGTAGTAGATAATAAAATTGATACTACAAAAACTGAAATCGTAGAAAAAGGCTTGAACTTCCAAGGTGATGCAGGTACTGCAATTCATAAAGACCTTGGTCAAACTTTGAAAATCTCTGGCGGTCAAGCTGACGCATCTAAACTTTCAGAAAATAATATCGGCGTAGTTAATAACAACGGCGTATTGAATGTTAAACTTGCTAAAGATTTGACAGGCTTGAACAGCGTAACAACTGGTGCTACAACTATTAACAACAATGGTTTGACAATCGGTGGCAACACATTTGTTACAAGCAACGGCTTCAATGCTAACGATACTCAAATCACAAACGTGAAAGCTGGTACAGAGGATAACCATGCAGTTAACCTTAAACAGTTGAAAGAAGTATCCAATAACGCAGCGGCAGCTAAAACTGTTGTAAAAGCAGGTAAAAACATCAATGTAACTGATTCTGAAGATCCACTTACTAAAGCTAAGACTTATACAGTTGGTTTACAAGACACAGTAACATTGGGTTCTGGCAATACTGCTGTTAATATCGACGGCACAAAAGGTATTGTGAAAGCTGGCGAAGGCAACAATGCTGTGACTATCAACGGTACAAACAGCACAATTAATGCTGGTAACGTAGCGATTGACGGTGTAACAGGCAATATCAATTCCGGTAAAGTTCTTGTTAACGGTGCTAAAGGTACTGTAAACAACTTAACAAATATCACTTGGGATGCTGACCATATCACAAGCGGTCAAGCTGCAACAGAAGATCAATTGAAAGTTGTTGATAAGAAAATTACTGACAATGGTAGTAACTTGACTAAGAAGGGCTTGAACTTCAAAGGCGATGACGCTACAAGCATTCATAAAGATCTTGGCGAAACATTAGATGTTGTAGGTGGTACTTCCGATAAAGCTAAATTGTCTGACAATAACATCGGCGTGGTATCTGAAAACGGTAAGTTGAATGTTAAACTTGCTAAAGAGTTGACTGGCTTAACAAGTGTAACAACTGGTGCTACAACAATTAATAACGAAGGTTTAACAATTTGTGGTAATAAATTCGTTACAGCTAACGGTTTTGATGCTAACAACACACAAATCAAAAACGTAAAAGCTGGTACTGATGGCAATGATGCAGTTAACTTGAATCAATTGAATGAAGTTAAAAATGCGTCTAACACTACAGTAGAAGGTAGCGAAAACATCAATGTTGATTCCACAGTAGACCCTAATACACACGCTAAAACTTATAAAGTAGCATTGAAAGACAATGTAACTTTAGGTTCCGGCGATAAAGCAATCAACATCAACGGTACTACAGGTATCGTGAAAGCTGGTGACGGTGCTAATGCTGTGACTATCAATGGTACAAACGGCACTATCAACTCCGGTAAAGTGACTGTCAATGGTACTACAGGTACTGTAAACAACTTGACTAATACAACTTGGGATCCTGCAAATATCACAAGCGGTCAAGCTGCAACAGAAGATCAATTGAAATCTGTTGATAAGAAAATCACTGACAACAGCACTGACTTGACTAAGAAAGGCTTGAACTTCCAAGCTGACTCTGGCGAATTAATTCATAAAGACCTTGGTCAAACATTGGATGTTGTAGGTGGCATTTCTGATAAAGCTAAATTGTCTGATGGCAATATCGGTGTTGTATCCGAAAACGGTAAGTTGAATGTTAAACTTGCAAAAGACTTAACAGGCTTGAACAGCGTAACAACTGGTCAAACAACTATCAATAACGATGGCTTGACAATCAACAACAAACAATTCGTTACAGCAAATGGTTTCAATGCTAACAATACGCAAATCAAAAACGTAACTGCTGGTGTAGAAGATAATGATGCTGTTAACGTTAAACAATTGAACGATGTAAAAGCTGCATCTAATACAAAAGTAGAAGGTAGCAAAAACATCAATGTTGATGAAACTGTAGATGCTGTAACAAAAGCTAAAACTTACACAGTAGCGTTGAAAGACACTGTAACATTAGGTTCTGGCGATACAGCTGTTAATATTGACGGTACAACTGGTATCGTAAAAGCTGGTAACGGCGCTAACGCAGTGACTATCAATGGTGTGAACAGCACAATCAATGCTGGTAAAGTGGCAATCGATGGTGTAACAGGTAACATCAATGCTGGTAAAGTTCTAGTTAACGGTGCAAACGGTACTGTAAACAACTTGACTAACAGAACTTGGGATCCTAATAACATCACTAACGGTCAAGCTGCAACAGAAGATCAATTGAAATCTGTAGATCAAAAAGTTACAGACAACAGTAAGAAAGGCTTGAACTTCCAAGCTGACTCTGGCGATTTAATTCATAAAGACCTTGGTCAAACATTGGATGTTGTAGGTGGCATTTCTGATAAAGCTAAATTGTCTGATGGCAATATCGGTGTTGTATCCGAAAACGGTAAGTTGAATGTTAAACTTGCAAAAGACTTAACAGGCTTGAACAGCGTAACAACTGGTCAAACAACTATCAACAACAATGGTTTGACAATTGGTGGTAATACATTTGTTACAAACAACGGCTTCAATGCAAACAATACACAAATCAAAAATGTTAAAGCTGGTACAGAAGATAGCGATGCTGTTAACCTTAAACAATTGAACGAAGTAAAAGCTGCGTCCGATACTAAAGTAAAATCTGGTAAGAATATCGATGTCAAGGAAGATGAAGATCTTATTACAAAAGCTAAAACATATACTGTAAACTTGAAAGACACAGTGACATTGGGCTCCGGTAGCACATCAGTTCATTTCGATGGTACAACAGGTATCATTAGAGCCGGCGAAGGTGCTAATGCTGTAAGTATCAATGGTACAAACGGTACAATCAACTCCGGCAAGGTAACTATCAACGGTGGTTCTGGTACTGTTAACGATTTGACTAACAGAACTTGGGATCCTAATAAGATCACTAACGGTCAAGCTGCAACAGAAGATCAATTGAAAGTTGTAGATAACAAAATTGATAAAAATACTGAAGACTTGACTAAGAAAGGCTTGAACTTCAAAGGCGACTCTGGAGATAAGATTCATAAAGATCTTGGCGATACATTGAATATTACTGGTGGCGAAACTGATGCTTCTAAACTTTCAAATGGTAATATCGGTGTAGTCAATGAAAACGGCAACTTGAACGTTAAACTCGCTAAGAACCTTAAAGGTCTTGATTCCGTAACTGTTGGTTCTGATCCAAATAAACAAGTTGTTCTTGATGATAAGGGCGTATCTGTAGGCGGTAAAACATACATTTCTAACGAAGGCTTAAACGCAAATAATCAAAAGATTACTAACGTGGCAGCTGGTGTAAATGATACAGATGCAGTTAACGTTCAACAGTTGAAGAGCAGCATGGCGGCGGCAACTACAACAGTGAAAGCTGGCGATAGCGGCAATACAACTGTAACATCTACAACAAATGCGGATAAGTCCAAAACATACACTGTAGATATCAAAAAAGACTTGAACTTACGCAGTGTGATTACCACTACTGACGATAAGAAATTCTCTACTGTAACAAACGGTGTAGGTGTTACAAGCACTGATACATTAGGCAATACAACTGCTCTTACTGCAGGTAATGTAAAAGTATCTGATAGCCAAAATAATTCAACACAAACAACAGCTAATGGTGTGCTTGTAGATAATCCAACTAAGGCCACTGAATTGACTGCTAATGGTGTTGTAACTACTGATAAAAAGACTAAGAGCACAAGAACAACTGCAGACGGCATGGTAGTTACATCCGGCATGGGCGATTCTAAATTAACTACTAGTGTTAGCAGCAACGGTGTTGAGATTATAACTCCTCCTAAGAGTGATGGTAATGGTAGCCCTAGAGATGGTGGAAACAAGGTTACATTAACTAAAGACGGCTTGAACAATGGTGGTAATCAAGTTGTTAACATGGCAAGCGGTTATGGTAACGGCGAAGATATCAACAATATTGCTGATAATAGCAGCAGCTTAACAAATGGTGCTAACATCGGTGACTTGAAGAAAGGTATCGACGGCCTTAAGAAAGCTGGCTTAGACTTTGCAGGTGATAGAGGCGAATTCCATCGTGACCTAGGTCAAAAAGTGACTGTTAAAGGTGGCGTTACTGATGAAAGCAAACTTTCCACTGCAAACAATATCGGTGTTATTTCCGATAACAACGGCAGCTTGAATGTTCGTTTGGCAAAAGATATTACTGGTATCAACTCCATTACAACTATGGATAACTCCGGTCATACAACTGTGACAAACGGTAACGGTATCACAATTAAGAATAATGGTGGTGGCAGCGTATCCTTAACAAGCTCTGGTTTGAACAACGGCGGTAATAAGATTACTAACGTGGCTCCAGGCGAAATTAGCTCCACTTCTACTGATGCTGTTAATGGTTCCCAACTTAATCGTGTTGCAAACAGCATGAATAATGTTGTAAACGAAGTTCGTCAAGTTGGTGCGATGTCCTCCGCGTTGTCCGCATTGAAACCTATGGCTTATGACCCTTACGAACCTACTCAAATCATGGCAGGTTACGGTAACTACCGTGGTGACTCCGCATTGGCATTAGGTGTGGCTCATTACAAAAATGAATCCATGATGTTACATGCTGGTGTTGCTTGGGCAGGCAGCAATAGCCATATGATGGCAAATGCTGGTGTAACTTGGAAAGTAGGTAACAGAGACGGCGAAGCAGAAACTGCAGATCGTTATCGTAAAGGACCTATCAGTTCTACATATGCAATGCAACGTGAACTTGCTGCAATGAAAGCTGAAAATCAAGGATTAAAAGGTGAAGTAGCTGATTTGAAAGCTGAAAATGAACAAATGAAAGCTAATATTGCTGCAATGATGGCAAGACTAGGTTTATAATACGTTCATACTGAACATTACGGGTTGAGGATTCCCCTTTAGGGAATCCTCCCACCCGATTTAATTCGTTGATAGAAAAGAGGAATATATAATGAAAAAATCCACTTTGCTTGCTTTCACAGCGGCAGTATTATTCGGCAGTGGCGTATTACATGTTAATGCGGCATCTGCTACATTTGATGATCCATTGCTTTTACCAAATCCGGCTAAAGCGCCTACAACAGGTTCTGTTGTATTGGTTCCTGTGGCTAGCCCTCAGGCGGTGCAAAGTATCCATGAATTTGTGAAAGCATGGGAAAATGCGGAAAAACATATTGCTTTAGCTGAAAGCAAAAAGAATAATCATCAAGCGTTAACTAAAGAAGAAGCTAAATGGTTACATTCTAAAGATAAGCATAACTATGCTGATTATTTCCGTAAACATTCTTTAGGTTATGTACATGGCCAAGAAACTGCATTGAACTGGAATGGTGAAAACCGTAATAAAAACGAGTATAGCTATTACACATTCCCTAAATATGATAAGGACCAAGGTTATACAAATAGCTATGGTTACAATGTATTGCGCAGCATGGTTGATCGCATGAATGAATTGCTTCAAAAACAAAAGGCCGTTGGCGGTCCTTTGACTGATGAAGAAGCACAAGCATTGGAAGATGCTATGCTTGATATCATGGCTCAAGATCAAGAACATGTATCTAATGAAGAATTGCGTTATTACATGAACGAAGCAGTTTGGTTTGCTACAAAACAAACTGTAAAAAATATGTCTGCAGAAGAACCTTCTGTTGGCGATATGCACGAAATCAACCTTCGTGAAGCGATTCAAACAGATAACTAATTATCCAATACATATATAACTAAATCTTTATATGTATAACTTTTGTTGTATGGGGTATGCAGATGCAATACCTTATATATAAAAGTTTTTAATATACAGTGTTGAAACGCAAATAAGGGATTCTATAAACACACTGTTATATAGGCAAGAAGCCGCAACAGAATGCAATATATGTATTCTTGTTGCGGCTTCTTTTTGCTTTAAATTCTCGTTATATGATATGTCTAAAAGAGTGATATAACTCAAGTTTCGAATCTGTAAAATTAGTCCGTAAAATTGTACAAAAATAATGGTAAAAATTTTCTGAAATTTGTAGTAAAATTTGTCCAAATTTTGTTGACATGAGTATATGGAAATGTTATTATATTCAAGTACCCCATATGAAGGGGCACAGATCTTTGAAAACTGAACAATGATAGGTAATCAATCAAAACGATTGAACATATGCCAGAGTGCGGGTTTTGACATAGTCAAAACCAACCATAATTCAAAGCTACTTAATAGTAGCGACAACAAAAACGAATGAGCTATTCAAATAGCTTCAAGATATCTTGGAGAGTTTGATCCTGGCTCAGGACGAACGCTGGCGGCGTGCTTAACACATGCAAGTCGAACGAAGAGCGACGGAAGCTTGCTTCTATCAATCTTAGTGGCGAACGGGTGAGTAACGCGTAATCAACCTGCCCTTCAGAGGGGGACAACAGTTGGAAACGACTGCTAATACCGCATACGATCTAACCTCGGCATCGAGGATAGATGAAAGGTGGCCTCTACATGTAAGCTATCACTGAAGGAGGGGATTGCGTCTGATTAGCTAGTTGGAGGGGTAACGGCCCACCAAGGCGATGATCAGTAGCCGGTCTGAGAGGATGAACGGCCACATTGGGACTGAGACACGGCCCAGACTCCTACGGGAGGCAGCAGTGGGG